>R24__coassemble_812_pt1 | contig 19269 bp, 7 predicted proteins | sample R24__metabat2_low_PE_050 | metagenome-assembled genome bin R24 | reverse complement strand
GGTTTAATATAATCAATGATTGTGAAAGCAACTTTTAGGCAATCATCGTATTTGGCCCTTCCCGATTTTTGTTTATGCTCATCTCGTACGACGGCTCCGTTGTTAGTCTTAATATATCGCGACGTATTATTTTCGTAAAAATAGTATATGTCAAATGGCGTGGTTGACTTGTCAAATACAAAACTGATAGTATTCGTTCTGAAAAACTCTTCCCAGTTTAATTCAATGTGTGCGATGTTGAATTTTTTATGTGAAGTATTGGGAAGGGGCTCAGAAAGCATATCTATTATATTTGATTCTATTTTGGAGATATCTATTTTTTTATACCACTGTAGTATCTCATGGTTTTTCCCCTTTGGGGAATCATTACAAAAAAACTCATAAGGAGGCTGCTTTCCACTAGAACCTAATAATTCTACTGGACCAAAATAACGAAGAAAGTTTTCGTACCAGTCATCAATCTTTTGTTCATATTTCTTAATATATTCTATAAGAGATTGTTCCTTAGTGGTGTTATCGTTGATTATAGGAAAGACAAATAACTCGTTATTTTTTGTAAATAATAAGACATCGGATAATATGTAGGAGATCATGATATTATCAGGATTCATCTGCCGGATTGTTTTGAAAACCTTTTTTAGAGACTTATCAAAATCTCCGTTAGTTTGATAATTCGTATTTATCCAAGATAATTGTCCGGACTCCGTCTTTACAAATACTTTTATTTCATCTCCTTTGGTATAATAGACATCGAAAGGTAATGGGGAAGAATCAGTAATTAGCTTGATTTCTCCAGTTTTTTTATATTCTGCCCAATCAATGGATGTGTGTAAAATATAATTTGGCGTGTAGTTCTCTATGGCTTCTTTAAGTAATGGATAAAAATGTCGCTGTTGATAAAAATACATATCTTCAACTGAAGCTTCAAGTTGTGAATTGTAATCATTGACATTTAATGACTCATATTGTTTTAGTATTATATTGATTTGCTCTTGAGCCAAAACGGTAGAGCACATATATAACATTAATGACACGGAAAGAATAATCTTCATTTTCATTAGTTTCAAAAATAGTAAAATACGGATAATATTAATACTTTAATCCAAAGGTGTTTTTAATCCAATTAATTCTCAAATCAGATAGATTATATGTACCAACTCGAAGAGTTATTCTTATTCTATCTGAATAATAGGCAATTTGTCTAATAATATCCAGATGATTCTTGTTAGAAATAATCAAATGCAATGCGATTAAATTACCATTTTCTTTTAAAGAAACAATGCTATTTAATTCATTTAAGAAATCAACGGAAATATCGGATGCATCAATAAGGGCATTAAAAATATTATTTATTTGATTTGCGTCGCCTATTATTCCTGTATCATTTATATATCTCAATTTTGTTAATAAGTCTTCATAAGATAAATGCCCTTTATAATAATTATTAATCTCTTTCAATGTCGCTATCACGCAGTCGTTGTTATTCTGATTAATATTATCAATACCATCAAAAGATATTGTTGCATATGGATGCTCTATATTAAACAAGGACCATTGAGTGCTTCCGTATTTTACTTTTGTCCCCCACCACACGTTTTTCCCTGATTCCAGAGCTGATTCATAGCCATCCATTCCTCCAATTATTGCACCTGAAATAGCACCACTAATAGCGCCTGAGAAAAGAGCTTTTTTAGCACCGTAGAAGAAATTTTTACCGTCAAGTACATTATTAAAACCATTATATAAAAGATTGGTTCCCATTCCTGTCAGAGCGCCAACTCCAGCTCCTGTAAGTGCTCCTGGAATCATTCCACTTGCGCTTATCGCGTTATTTACAACTGGGGAAATTAAGGACGTGGCGGCACCCATGGCGGCTCCGACGCCAAAGTACCCCAATCCTTTCCAACTGAATTCGGCCCCATGTGCAACCCAATTTATGACCCCACCAATTAATGCGGGAATCCACCAGAAGAACTTCCCATTCCTGTCAACATACTTCAGTGGATTGCCGTAGCCGTAGAGGTAGCGGTTGAGGTTCTGGGAGAAGTCTGGGGCTTGGACGTAGGGGTCTGGGGAGAGGAATCGGGTAAGGTAGGGATCGTAAAGTCGTGCATTGGCATTGACTAGTCCAAACCAGGGTAGCCACTCGTGCCCGGTCCAGCCACGTCCCAGCAATAGACTGGGCTCCTGCCCGGGAGCAAAAGGAGACAGTGTCTGCGGATTGCGCAAGCGTCCCCAAGGGTCGTAGCTGTATTCTGCGACAAGGTTTCCACTTGTAGTACACAGGTGGGTAATGCTTCCAAGAACATCTCTTCCAATGACGTATAGGGTGGTCCCGGAGCTGTTTTTAACCAGCGCCATGGGTGCAGTATATGCATCTCCACCAATATATAGTCTTTCCGTAGTGCTTCCTGTGGGTGTTACATCTCGTTCGTATGCTCCTGACTGGGCGTAGAAGCGGGTCATAACTATGACAGAATCGGCATCCCTCAAGTGCATTACCGTCCGTTCGTCGGTCTCACCGTAATTAAAGTCGGCCTTCCAGCTGCCTTGGCTTATGGTTTTAGGGCGTCCGAAAGAAGTGAATGTAAGGCTCTGAGTCTGGCCCGGAACAATGTCGTTACCGGCGGGGATAGCGCTTGCGATATAATATGGATGATCCTCGTCCGGATATGTCATCGTGGCTACGCCGTCTATCTTCTTTATGTTGCCGGAGTTGTCGTATTTGATTCCATCCTGTCCGACGGTCTTTAACCTGCTGATGGCATCATAGGTAAATGATTCTGTAAGAGTTCGGTTAACGTCTGTTCGCGACATCATATTACCAGTGGCCCCGGCAAAGTTGTATGATGTGTTTTGGATAGAGCCGCTACCCATTCTCTTAGTTGCAGGTAGGCCCGTGTTAGAATATGTTGACTGTTTGAGGATGCTGCCGCTATATTCACGGGTGGGCTGACCAAGTGCATTCTCTGCATCAAGGGACCAAACAACGGTACTGTCACTGAGCTTAATGGATACAAGATGGCCATTAGAATAGCTGTAATATTCTGTCGCCAAAGACACCCCGTTTACAGAATAACTCCGGGTTCTTGTGACACTTCCGGGACCATATGTCAACTCTTTTGTCAGAGTGTAAGCCAGTTGTCCTCCGTCATACTGTGTTTCGGTTGTTTTATATGCACGGCCATAGGAGTCATACTGAATTCTTTGTACATGCAGCGTGTCATACTGACTGTCTAGCGTTGCGCTTTTGATAAGATGACCAAAGTCATTATAAGTGAACGAAGAGCTGTTTCCGTCGGAATGAGAGATGCTGGTGGTGCGTCCGTACTGGTCTTCCGTAACGGACGTAGTACCAAGGGCGTTTGACGTCAGATGGAACGTCATTCCGGAAGATGAGTGAGACCAAGAATCAGAAATCTCGCCCGCACTAGGGTCGGTCAAATGGCTTCTTCTTCCTAATGTGTCGTAAGTAAAGAATGTTGCAACTCCTCCGGGGGCAATCATCTTGGCTGGTCCGTCATGATCCAGCAGGATATATGAGATGCATCCGCCGGCATCTTCACTTGAAATCAGCCGGCCCCATGCATCGGTAGTCTTGACGGATTCCAGACTGTCACATACGGTTCTGACAGATGTCCCATTGTACGATATTGTAGTATGTCCATTATTTGGATAATACTCGTCAGTGAGTCGTCCATAAGCGTCAAAGACTGTAGTCTTCCACAGAATGCTGTCGGCACTTCTGAAGGGTAGGGATTCTTTTAGTAATTGGCCATTCTGACGATATTCTTTGTCAACGAACCGCCATGCCCCATTGAAAGCTTTGCTGCCAGATCGGATATCCCGTCCTAAGGCATCGCTAAAAATGACTTCGTCGGGAGATCCGGTGTTACGAACGGTGGTTTTGTATAATCCATTGGGGATGGTGTTGTCCCACTGCGTTGATGCTGTTTTTTGACCTCCGTCAGGGGTCAGAACAGAAACAGTTTCTCCCCAGCTATCGTACGAATAGTGTGTAAGATGATTTCTTGGATCAATTATCGTGGTTGGCTTTCCCCATCTATTGTATCCTTGATAATACGTAATTTTTCCAAGAGCATCCTTTTGGGTAAGAACAAACCTGTCGTCAGAGTCGTATGAGTATTCTTCTCCAATGAAAACAGTTGATCCGTGCTTTGCTGTTTTTTCGCTTAAGACCTTACCCTTTTCTGAATAAGTCCAATTTGTCTCTGAAATAAGATTATGGGCTCTTCCAAAGAGAGCGACCAAGCTATCTGGATTAACGCGAGGGATAATAACAGAAGTTGTATCATTAGGGACTTCCGGTTCACCGGGATCGTCGGGATCTGGAATTGGAGGCAGATTTCCATTTAAGGATAATCCTCCAATGGATGCCGGTTCGGCAATTATCTCGTCATCATCGGCTTCTATGTCGTCGTCTCTCCATCCTAAGAAGACTTTTTGGCGTGTGGGGCGCATCAGGGAGTCCCTCCAGAAAACTGTTCTTTCCTCCCATGTGTGAGTAATGGTAGCTTCCCTGCCCTTCCTGACGGATGTCATTGCCGGTTGGCCAAGCATATAGATATTCGGCTCCGCACGGTGGTCGTAAGTGTTTTCGGAAACCTCCGTGAGTTTATTAACCGTGTTGTTGTCAGTCCAGCTCTTAGCGGTGACGCTGACGGGGAAACTGCGCTCGTCGTATTCGTACGTTGTTTCTTTATGGATACCTGTCAGGTGGTCGTTAGACGTTGTGCTGCTAAGTCTAGGAGAAGGAACGGTTTGTGCAACATTATTATCGTAGACAAACGATTGGCTGGCAAATATGCCATCGCTATGGTAGGATATTTTAGAGACGCTACTTTGAATTGCACCATACTTTTCCGGCAGGTATGTGTTGATTTGCGTTGTATTCCTGATATTGTCCTGGATCCTTGTTTTTCCGAAGCCTATAAAACCAAGACCAGTTGTTCCCCATGCAGCATCGTAGTAGGTGTAGTGCAAGTCCTTTACGCGCTGATTGCCGGAGGCTGTGTATCCGCTTGATAGGAGATATACTGGCAGTGCGAACTTGGCTACGTAATTGGAAGGATTGTAGGTTCTGGCAGTATCTATTTGATAGACTTCAGTTTGCGCCATGCTCTTGAAGTGCAAGGAACCCGTGTTTCCGAAACTGTCTTTTACCCGGCTTAGCAACCGCAAGTGGCTTACATCGCGGGTAAACCTGAGAAGTTTAAGGTTGCCATTGCGGATGATTGCCGGGTTGCTGACGCCGTTTACATCGGCAAAACTGCAACTTATAACATCATATGAAGAATACTGCCCGAAGGGGGTGAGAGAGTTGGAGGAGAAGGAAGACAGGTTATTGTTTACGTAATATCGAAGAGTCCCGTAGTCTTTTACCAGAATGTCCGCCAGCCCGTCGTGGTTGATATCATGTAAGAATACCTCGGCATTTTCCGGAAGTGTGGTGATGTTATACGCATAAGGTAAGTATTGATTTCCCGTATAACAGGCTACCATCCAGGTATTTGAAAAGGATCCGGCAGTAGGAGGAGCTACAAAATCCAGATATCCGTCTCCATTTATGTCGGCAATGTACGGACCATCATTAACCATTATATCAAAGCCGAAGGAATGTGTGGTATTTAACGTGAATTGAGTAGAACCGCGGCGGTACTCACCCATATGAGTACCATACTCGTCAACTATGCATAGTTCATATTTTGAATCGGAGTTTATATCGGAGCAGAAAATTCGGCCAATCTCATCCTCATGAATCTCAAAACTTTGTGTAAGGGAAAACTGTTCTGTGTTAAGGTCTAAGATGCTGAGATGTGAGTCTGAGAAAGAGTAACTATCATATTCCCTAGCAGTAAAGAGTAGAAGTGACGTCCGTCCCTTCCCTTCAAAATCACCCCATCTATAGTAGATTGGTCGAGGATAATAGGTATAACCCTCATATTCATTGCCAAGAGAGATACGTCCTCCTATGGTTTTGGTAAAGATTCTCTTTGAAAAAGAGGCTCCTGATTCGCAAAAAGTGTATACTGTAACCTCTAGTTGTGTATCAGAACCAGAAACTGAGGTATTCAACTTGACTATCTCATCCGCTCCGTCCCCATCAATGTCAACGGTGTTCAGCCCGATGAATCCATCGCCTAGAGTTTGTGTGGCTCCGACGGGCGAAAACCTTTCCCCGGAAATGGGGTCGCGTTTATAGTTAAGTGCAACAAACTCGTTGTAATATGACGATGGCTCGGCAGGATAAATGACGAAACTGTCATTAAATGAGCCTGTTGTGAATTTTCCTCTGAGGTATTTAAGTATCCTGCTGGGACGAGGTGAAGTACTTGGCCAGTTGGTAAAGTCAATATTGGGGAAGAACGATGATAAACTTATACTCCTGTCATAAACGAGCAACGAATCACTCGGAGCATTGTCATTTGTATTATAAGTGAAGTCCACTGGCGGAAGTTGTTCTCCGTTGGCAGAATAGCAATCAATTCTTTTTAGTAAGTTGACGCCTTCTTTCAATTCGTGAGTCAGGGCATATCTGACTAGAAGAGTGTCACTGCTGAAGCTAGCAATGCTCTTTAATAATCTCTTCTTCTGGAATTTTTTCCCAGCATAGTACAAGTCGTGCCAGTCTTGTCTATATTCATAGGAAAATTCTATTCTGCCTGCCGCTGTGCCGTTTGACCTCAAACCATATTTAATAGTCTTAATATAGTACTCGACACCAAAGAAATTAGCATCTTCATAGTACTCGTATTGAATCTTATTACCATTTATATCCTCAGATTCTAGAATTGGAAAGATTGCCATTTGAGGCTCGTTCGATGCCGTTCCAAATCTTGCTTTCTCTCCGGTGGGATATGCGGCATTAAACCCGATAACGGATGAATTGCTGATGATTGCTTTCATTGCCACCTTGCCGCGGAAGGTCATTCGGTCATAGTTTGGGCTTAAGAACTCTTCCGGGTTCTGCAGCAAAGGGTCACCATCCAGGGAGTATCCTCCTATTCCAGCATCGGCATTTGCGGGGACAACCTCTTTATTGAAGTGGTGGTTTTTGTTTGTAATAGTAACAGAAGAAACGCCGCGGATTCTCCATCCAAATCCTGCGACATCGTTCACACCCTGACTATTATACTGCAAAGAAATAGCAGGAGCATAATCTATTCCCGGTGCCGTTGGAAGGGTGACTGAATATGTTTTTCCTCCCACTTGAGTAACACCTTCTTCCAAAGGAATGGCGCCAACGGCATAGTTAGACAGTATGCGGGCAGCAATCTGTGGGAATGTGGCTGCAATGGAATCCTGAAATGCAATTTCTGCCAACATGCCCGAAGGGGTCGACAAAGGATCACCAGGAACTGCAACCGAATCTCCGACAGACGGCGCCGAAGCCATTGGGATAAATGAAATAGATTGAGTTAAAACACTATCCAGGGTATACGAGCTTTGGTTAATACCGCCTTGATTATTACCTAATTGCCTCAGAATCCTATTCCCTGCAGCATCATGGGAATACAGAATTCGGTTCTGCGCGGATAGACTATGGCAGAAAACAAAACAAAGGGTGAATAGTAGAAGATGTCGTTTCATGAAGGATAGTGTTAGTGCCATTGTTTTAGTGTTTAGACAAATATAAAACAAAATTTTCGTAAATTAAAACATTCCATTCGTCCGGCAGAAGCCGCCGTTCGTCGGATTTAAACGTTTTTTTAAAACGATAAAATATATATTTGTCTGTTAAAACGAACGAATAACAATGAAACAAAAACCAAAATTATCATTCTGGCAAATCTGGAACCTCAGTTTCGGATTTCTAGGTGTGCAAATTGGATATTCCCTTCAGAACAGCAACACTTCCGGCTTGCTGAAGTCGTTCGGAGCAGACCTGAGCAGCCTCAGCCTCTTCTGGCTTGCGGCTCCTCTTGCCGGTCTGGTGGTTCAGCCCATCATAGGAATGTTCTCTGACGGAACATGGACCAAACTTGGTCGCAGAAGGCCATACATACTCTTCGGTGCGATTATTTCTACCGTTGCACTGTTCCTTATGCCCAACTGCCCCAAGCTTCTGGCCTTTGCTCCGCTGCTCATGGGCGCCCTGGTCTTCCTGTTCATGGACCTGTCGTTCAACGTAACCATGCAGCCATTCAGGGCCCTGGTCACCGACATGCTTGACGACAGCCAGAAAACACAGGGTTTCGTAGTCCAGACCTTCCTCATTAACCTGGGTTCAATAATAGGAGCGCTGCTGCCCCTGATTATGACCCATGTTTTTGGTGCTTCCGACGCAGAGGTTCCCGGTCATGCTCCGCAACACGTCGCCTGGTCTTACTATGCCGGTGCGGCAATCCTGTTCCTGTCTGTTCTGGTAACCGTTTTCAAGGTTAAGGAATATCCTCCCAAAGAGTTCGCAGAGTACAGCGCCACTGAAGGCGAGGCCTCTCCCGCAGAACCCAAGAAGAGCTTCTGGCAGCTTCTTAAGACCACTCCCAAGACCATGATCCAGCTTGGTGTGGTTCAGTTTTTCTCCTGGGCGGCCCTCTTCCTTATGTGGAACTACCTGCAACCGCTCGTTACGCGCGCGTTCATTAATACTGATGGCGTGCTTAACGGCGAAGCGCAGACATGGACCGGCGTACTGAACGCCGTTTATCCGGTTTCTGCATGCATTATTTCCCTTTTAATGACTAGGCTTGCAACCAAGTACGGTAACAAGACCGTTTACGCCCTTTGCCTCTTCTGCGGCGCCATAGGCTATGCCTCCCTGGCATTCTGCACCTGCAAGGTGGCCATGATCTTCCCCATGATTTTTGTGGGAATCGCATGGGCCGGCGTGCTAGCAATGCCTTACTCCATCCTTTCCAGGGCCATCGATGCCCGTAGCAGCGGTGCCTATATGGGCATCTTCAACTTTACCGTCACCATACCCCAGATCTGCATGGGTCTGCTGGGCGGCGTGATGGTCAGCCTCCTGCGTGGTGTGCTTGTTCCCGGCGGAAAAGCTGTCTATGAGAGTCTGGACGTAGTGTCCAAGGCTCAGGCAGACAGCACCGTAGCCGTGGGCATGTTCATCATTGCAGCTATCTTCATGGCTCTGGGCAGCATCGCCGTAAGATTCGTGAAAGAAAAATAATACCTAACAATATTAATAATCAAAAACTACACACTCCAAATGAAAAAGATTCTAACCGCAGTAGTCGTCCTGCTTACCAGCCTGGCCGCTACTACTATGTCCGCTCAGAGCGGATATCAGGTTAAGGGAGTAGTTGTCGACGCCGTGGGCCCCGTTGTAGGAGTTACAATCATGGAGCAGGGTACCACCAATGGTACTTCCACCGGCCTGGACGGCGACTTCGTACTCAAAGTCTCTTCCGCGGATGCAACCGTAGTTTTCAGCTGCATCGGTTATTCTTCCCAGTCTTTCAAGGCATCGGAAGTCCCTGCAACTGTAACTCTCACTGAGGACGATAATTTCCTCAACGAGGTGGTTGTAATCGGTTACGGTACCGTCAAGAAAAACGACATGACAGGTTCCGTTGCCGCTATCAAGAGTGAAGAGCTCAACCGTGGTGCAATCGTTTCTACCCAGGACATGCTCAAGGGTAAGGTTGCCGGTCTTCAGATCATCTCCGGTGATGGCCGCCCTGGTGCAGGTTCAACAATCCGTATCCGTGGTGCAGCTTCCCTGAACGCATCCAACAATCCTCTTATCGTTATCGACGGCGTTCCGCTGGCAGATAACGGTGGTGAAGGTATGACCAACCCTCTTGAGGCTGTCAACTCTGCCGATATCGAGAGCTTCACCGTCCTTAAGGATGCTTCTTCCGCAGCAATCTACGGTTCACGTGCATCTAACGGTGTCATCATTATCACTACCAAGAAAGGTTCCGCAGGCGTAGAAGAGCCCAAGGTTTCCTATACCGGAAGCTTCAGCGTTTCACATAACGTGAACTGGCTTAAGATTAAGGGCGCAGACGAGTTCAGCAACTTCGTTTAGGAGCCCTACCCTAAGGATACAGAAACCGGTCAGGCATTCATCGCCAAGCTTGGTCACTACAATACCAACTGGTATGACCAGATCTTCCGCACCGCCTTCTCTCAGGACCACAATGCCAGCGTTTACGGCGTCCTGAAGGGCCTGCCTTACCGCTTCTCTGTAGGCTATATGAACCAGAAGGGTACCCTCAAGACCTCCGAGTACAACAAGGGAACCCTTGACCTTTCACTCAGCCCTAAGTTCTTCAAAGAGCACCTTTCTGTTAACATCAACGCAAAGGGCGTTTTCTCACAGGAAGACAAGGCTGACGGCGGCGCAGTAGGTACTGCAGCCTTCTACAACCCTACAATGCCCGTTCATGCATACAAGACAAACGGCAGCATCGACTATGCTACAACCAACGGTTGGTTCAACTATGGTAACGGTAGCGGCGCCGCCTTCACTCCGGACAACCTTGCTCCCACCAACCCTATGGATATGCTTTACGGCAACCGCGACATCGCAAGGGCTTACCGTATCATAACCAATGCACAGTTCGACTATAAGCTTCACGGCTTCGAGGATCTTCGCTTCAACCTGAACCTTGGTTTGGATATGTCCCGTACCAACGGTAGGACTGGTTCTCTCCCCGGCTCTTACAATGCTTACAAAGATACTGAGAACCCCCGCGTAGGCCAGTACACAGACTGGTTCCATCTTAGGAGCAACGCCCTGTTGGAGTTCTATGCAAACTATAACCACGAGTTCGGCAAACACCATATCGACCTTATGGCCGGTTACTCTTGGCAGCACTTCTACGGCAAGGACCGCGACATTTCCAGATTCAACGTTACCGACGAGATTAAACTGAATGACGGTGAAACCGCAGCAGAGCGTTATCCTTACTGGAAGACAGAGAACTATCTGGTTTCCTTCTACGGCCGTATCAATTATTCATTCGATTCCCGTTACCTCCTTACCTTCACACTCCGTGACGATGGTTCTTCACGTTTCGCAAAGAACAAGCGCTGGGGCCTCTTCCCTTCAGCAGCTCTTGCATGGAACATCAAACAGGAGCACTTCCTTAAGGATGTAAAGGCTGTATCCGCCCTCAAGCTGCGTGCTTCATGGGGACAGACCGGCCAGCAGGAAATCGGTTCCAACTATCCTTACCTTGCAGCTTATGGCCTGTCAACAGACGTTTACCGTAAGTACAACATGGGTGGTGGCAATTATAGCTTCTATCTTACCCCTAAAGCATACGATCCCAACATCAAGTGGGAGACTACAACTACCTACAATGCAGGTTTGGACTTTGGCTTTGCATCTGACCGCATTACCGGTAGCGTAGATGTTTATCGTCGTGAGACCAAGGACCTCCTTAACTGGGTACTTACCCCTATGGGTGCAAACTTTGGTAACTCACTCCTTACCAACATCGGTTCAATGCGCAACCAGGGTATTGAGTTCGCCCTCAATGTGATTCCTATAGAGAACGACGACATGTCCCTGTCCCTGGGCTTCACGGGCACCTTCCAGAACATCAAGTTCACCAAGCTGAACAATACCGACGACCCTAATTATGCAATTGATGTCAGCGGTATCAGCGGAGGTACAGGTAACACCATTGCCCGCCACATGGTAGGCTATGCTCCTTTCACATTCTATCCTTACCAGCAGCTTTACGACCACAATGGCAAGCCTATCCAGAACGGTTTCGTAGACCGTGACGGTGACGGCGTCATTACCACCGCAGATCGTTACATGAGTAACAAGAGCCCTAATCCGGACTTCTTCTACGGTGTAAACCTCAAGTTCAACTATAAGAACTGGGACTTCGGCTTCAACGGCCACGGTTCAGTAGGCAACTGGGTATTCAACAACGTCAAGGGCGGCGGTTCTTCTGCAAACTTCGTTGCAGCAAACGTATCTGTAGACAACTATCTTAGGTATGTTAAGGAGACCGGTTTCGTTGGTACCAACTCTATCGAGCAGTACACATCAGACCTCTTCCTTGAGAACGCTTCTTTCTTCCGCGTTGACGACATCAACCTTGGTTACACCTTCCCTGAGTTCAAGTGCTGGAAGGGCGCCAAGCTTCGTCTTGCTCTCTCTTGCCAGAACGTATTCGTGATTACGAAGTACAGCGGTCTGGATCCTGAGATTCCCGGCGAGAACGGTGTAGATTCATCAATCTGGCCTCGTCCTCGTACTTATTCACTCCGTGTTAACTTTAACTTCTAGGAGGACGTGATTATGAAAAAGATATACAATATTCTGGCAGCCATCGCAGTAACAGCCCTTCTCGCATCCTGCGTGAACGACCTTAACACACTGCCCCTGAATAAGACCGATACTACTTCCGAGACGGCTTACACCTCTTCAGAAGATTCTTATCTGTCTGGCCTTGCCAAGATTTACTTCCAGTTCGTTTCCTGCGATGTTACCGACCTTAATGTCAGTGACCCCGGTGCATCTGAGCTTATTCGTGCATTCTGGTCACTGAATGAGATTTCTTCCGATGCGGCAAAGTGCGCATGGAACGGTGACGCATGGGTTGCTGCAATCAATACCGATACCTGGTCAGATGCCAACAACGATGCTTCTTACGCAGTTTATGTACGTACGTTGCAGGGTGTTTCATACGTTAACGAGTTCCTTCGTCAGACTACTGACGGAAAGCTTGGCGACCGTGGCTGCAGCGATGCTGTTAAGCAGAAGGTTGCCCAGATGCGTGCGGAGGCCCGCTTCCTGCGTGCTTACTTATACTGGATGGCTATGGATGTATTCGGTGCAGTTCCTTTCACTACAGAGGAATCACCCTTTGGTGCTGTCAATCCGGAGTATGCAAGCCGTGAGCAGGCTTATGAATACATTGTAAGCGAGCTCGTTGACCTTACTTCCGACGGGACAGCCCTTCCTGCAGCCCGCAGCAACTATCCCCGTGCCGACATAGGTTCTGCACTTGGCCTTCTTGCCCGCGTTTACCTGAACGCTCCTGTTTACGCAGGCGTTGACAAGTGGACCGAGGCAAAGGCTGTCTGCGAGCGCATCTTCAGTATGGGTTACGGTCTTTGCAGCAACTACGCAGACCTTTTCCGCGGTGACAACGGCCAGAATCCGGATGCCCTTAAGGAAATCCTCTGGGGCGTTGATTACAATGCAGAGCAGACTCAGTCATGGGGCGGTACAACCCTCCTTACCTTTGCTACCATCGCTTCCGCCGATATTACCGATACTTCTCACCCCAATGGTGTTAACGGTGGCTGGGGCGGTATGCGCGTTCCTTTTGACTATGTACAGAAGTACTTCAACGTAACCGGTCAGGACTATACTACCGGCGATTACACAATCGCTGACAAGCGTGGTCAGTTGTTCTATATCGCTCCGACCATTGAGACTAAAGATGATCCCGCCAAACCTAGGGAAGAGATTATTTCTGATCTTTCCAAATTCCTTCAGGGTTGGTCTTGCTTCAAGTACAACAACATCCCTCACGACCAGACCGCAGAGCAGTTCAACGAGACTGCCAAGATCAAGGGCTACAGCGATGTAGACTTCCCCATGATCCGTCTTGGTGAAATCATCCTCATCTATGCCGAGGCCTGCATGCACCTGAATCAGGCATCTGCAGCACTTCCTTACCTGAAGCAGCTTGCCGACAGGGCCGGGGTTGCAGCTCCTACTACTATTACTCAGGACTTCCTGGTAGCAGAGCGTGCCCGTGAGCTCCTTTGGGAGGGTCACCGTAGGACAGACCTTATCCGCTATGGCCTCTTCACTTCCGACACATACCTGTGGCCTTGGAAGGGTGGCGCTTTGGCTGGTCAGGGCTTCTCTTCTCACATGACAGTCTTTGCAATTCCTGCTTCCGAGCTGCTTTCCAACCCGAACATGAAGCAGAATCCCGGTTATGGTACGCAGAACTAATAAAGAGTCCGCGCTATGAAAATAAAGAAATACATATTGATGTTGGCTGCGGGAATCCTTGGATTCACCGCCTGCACCGATGAACTGGAAGAAGTACGCCTTCTTGATCCTTCAGAGGTTGTATCTCCCGTTCTTCACCAGCTCCCTGCAGAGATTGTCATTACAAAGGACAATTCCTCAGAGACTATCAACTTCGTATGGGATAAGGCTTATTTTGGTCAGAATGCAGAAATCGTATATACCATCTTCGGTTCTTCCGACGGCGGTACCAACAAAGTAAAGCTTTATACCGTATCAAAGGAAACTACATATTCCGTTAAATACAGCTCCCTCAACAGTGCTCTTGTTAAAGATAAGAGTGCAGGAGGCCTTGGCCTTGAGGGTGGCGTTCCCGCAAACGTTGTGTTCTGTGTAGGTGCTACCGTAGGTCAGAACTACCAGTACTACTATTCAGACAACATGGTTGTAAACATTACTCCTGTTGCCGCTGCAACCGGTAATCCTTGGGCTGACTTTACAGAAGACAGTGCCTGGAGCCTTATCGGTTCTATTGCCAGCGTAAACATGAACTGGGATAACGACCTTGTAGCAAAGACAAACGGCACCCAGCATGTTGTCAAGAAGGTTACCCTTGTTACCACCGACCAGTTTAAGTTCCGCAAGGACAAGGATTGGGGCGTTAACCGTGGAGCAGAGGGCGACACAGAGCCTTACGTGATGACTGTAGGCGAGACCATCTCTTGCGTAAACAACGGTAAGAACCTTGCTGTAGCAGCCGACGGCGTATATGATATTATGTACGACGAGGAAGCAGAATCCATCACCATCACAGAGGCATGGGAGGCTTATCCCGGCTTTGACGAGGTCAGCCCCTGGAGCGTAATAGGCCATATAGACAGCAGGGAAATGGATTGGAACAAGGATATCCAGATGACAACCGACGGAACATGGCATGTGGCAGAAGGTGTAACCCTTACTACTACAGACCAGTTCAAGTTCCGTAAGGATCAGGCCTGGGGTACCAACCTTGGTGCTACCGGTGACGACGAGCCGTTTGTCGTTGCTCTTGACACCGAGTACGAAGGCGCAGGTAATGGTAAGAACCTTGCAGTTCCTGCCGACGGCGTATACGACCTCCTTATGAATGCCGACGAGAACCTCTTCAAGGTTGTCGTATCTCTTGGCGGCTTCAGCCCGATCATCGGTGAAGAAGGTGGCGGCGGCGAAGGCGGCGATGATGACGAAGGCTATAAGGGCTGGGGTATCATCGGTGACTTCAACTCATGGGGCGGCGATGCTCCTATGACAGAGAAAGACAATGTCTGGACAGGTTACATCACTCTTACCGAGGCTGGTACAATCAAACTCCGTAAGGATGCAGACTGGGCAGATAACTACGGCGGAACCCTTGTTTCCTTAGGTACAGCGTTCAATGCTGTTGCCGGTGGCGACAATATCGAAATCCCTGCCGCTGGTTTCTACCAGATTAAGCTCGACCTTAACAATTCTCCTACCATTACCGTATCCGACGGCAACGTTTGGTCACTCATCGGTGATTTCAACGATTGGAGCGGCGACTTAGATATGGATCTTGTCGACGGCAAGTGGGTAAGCCCTGTTGTCAAGCTCAGCGGCGGATTCAAGATTCGTCACAACCACGACTGGGCAGAAAACGTGGGTGGTATCATGGAGTCTACAGGCGTTCCTTTCGCTGCAATAGCTGGTGGCGACAACATCGCTGTTGAGGAAGGTACATACGTTGTAACTTACGATCCTGACGCAGCTGATATTGTCGTAGATCCTCTTGGCTGGGGCCTTGTAGGTACCATCAACAGTTGGGGTGGCAGCTCCGATATTATGCTCAAGGAGGAAGGCAAGTTCTTTGTTGCTAAGAACATTACCCTTACCTCAGACGATGAAATCAAGATTCGTTACAACCAGTCATGGGATGTTAACAGAGGCGGTAGGACTTCTGTAGGTAAGCCTGTACTCGCCGTTGCAGGTGGTGATAACATCAAGCCCGGTGCCGGTACTTATGATATTTACTATCGTCCTGACTGTGAAATGATCATCGTTAATATTGCAGGCGCCGCTCCTGAATACTGGGGCGTAGTAGGTACCATCAACGGCTGGGGCGGAACCGCTGACCTGATTCTTTACGAGAATAGTGACGGTCTGCTGGAAAGCACTTCGTTCAATGTTACCGCAAACGATGAAATCAAGATTCGTAAGAATGAGGACTGGACTGACAACCGCGGTGGTACATTCGAGGCATTTGATACTCCGTTTGCTGCTGTAGCCGGTGGTAACAATATCGCTCTTGGCCGTGATGCAACAATACAGGTATACTACAATGCTGCAGAAGAGACCATCACCCTCAAGGGTCAGTATACCGGCGATACTCCTACATTCGCAGAGTATATTTACCTTCGTGGTGCCGATACCTCCTGGGGTGACGGCGAGGCTTACGCCCTTCACAGTGGCAAGGCCGGTGACGCTTTCAATGGTAAATACAAAGGTTTTGGCTACCTTAGCGGTGAGTTCAAGTTCATGCCCAGCAACACCAGCTGGGATGGCGACTGGGAGTGCACAGGCGAGGGTAAGATCGGCCAGGGCAGCGACAACTGCCCGGCACCTACAACCGCTGGATATTATATGATTGATGTAGATCTTAACGAAATGACCTACAGCATCACCCTTATCTCCAGCATCAGCATCATCGGTACCGTAAACGGCAACTGGGATACTGACTCTGATCTTACTTACAACGCTACCAACCGTACATGGGAGGGCAGCATCGCACTTAGTGCAGGTGAGATGAAGTTCCGTTCCAACCATGGTTGGGATTCTAATCCCAACTGGGGCGGCACCCTTGACGCCCTTGTACAGGGCGGTGCCAATATAGCCATATCAGAGGCTGGTACATACAACATTGTACTCTATGCCCTTTGCGATGGCAAGGCTCACGCAACGGTTACTAAACAGTAAACCTATTTTTCGGGTCGGAGCCCCTGACCGGGCTCCGACTTGCCAATTTAAAGCCAAAGATTATGAAACGACTACTGTTACTTGCCGTTTTGTTTGCTGCCTTCGCTTGCGGTGGAAGCAATAATAATGAACCTGTAGTACCGTCTACGGTACCTTCCATAAGTCTTTCTACGACCCTGGTTACCATGGATGCAGCCGGTACGGCCCAGAGTGTCACGCTTTCTTCCAATGTGCCCTGGAGCGCTACCGTATCTGAATCCTGGCTGTCGGTTTCCCCGCTTTCCGGTTCAGGAAATGCTACATTGACTGTGTCGGCTCAGGCTAACGAGGGCCCTTCGCGCAGCGCGACGGTAACCGTAAAGGATAACGAGGGCAAGCTCTCCCGTAGCTTCAACATTACCCAGAACGAGGCCGGCCCCAAACCCGTTACTCCCAATCCGCCCTCCTTCGACGGCAAAAAGCGCAGCGGCCTTACCTATCAGGTGCTCGTTTATTCTTTTGCGGACAGTGACGGCGACGGTTGGGGAGATATCAAAGGCGTAACGCAGCATCTGGATTACCTTGACGAGCTTGGTGTAACCGCACTTTGGCTCAGCCCCCTTCATCCTTCCGATTCTTACCACGGTTATGATGTCACAGATTATAACGCCATCAATCCAAAGCTTGGAACGGAGGCTGATTTCCAGGATCTTCTTGATAAGGCCCGTGCCAGGGGAATCCATATTTACATGGACTATGTGCTGAACCATTCCGGTAAGGGTCATCCCTGGTTCAAGGAGGCTCTGTCAGATCCCACAAGCCCGTACAGGAACTATTATTTCATCACTTCCAACCCTGCATCGGATTATTCATCATTCCCCATGCTTGCAGGTTATTCCTACAACAGCGGAGAATGGAAACTTGCAACTTCCGGTGCGCCCAAGATTACTGTAACCGCTACTGACGAGGCCCTTACCAACGGCACTCTGGATTGGAATCTTTATTGGTGGACCTCTCAGGGAGCCAATGAAACCAGGTTCGCCGACAATGGCGATGGCACCTATTCCGTAGTAATGAATGTAAACGGCACCATCGGCCTTCTGGTAAGAAAGTACATGAACTGGGATACCGGTTCTAAATTCGGAGCCAAGTCCGGTGCTTCAACCATAACGTTGGGTACTCCATTCGAGCTGGCTGCCGATGGCGGAGACATCTCCTTTACCGGCAACGGCCGATATAAGTTTACTATCTCCGATATCAATACGCAGAGCGTTTATTTCATGGCCGCCTTCGGCGAATGGATGCCGGATCTTAACTACGGCGCCGTTGCAAGTGCAGAGACCAACGACTGCTTCAAGGCTATCGCCGTTTCTGCCGATAAATGGATCCAGATGGGTGTAGATGGCTTCCGTCTAGATGCTGTAAAGCACATCTGCGGCGGTATGTATTCCTTCAACAATACTTCCAATCAGACCTTGCTGGACAAGTGGTATCAGCGTTGCAATTTAACTTATAAGCAAACCGGCCGCTCCGGAGACCTGTTCATGGTAGGCGAGGCCTGGCTGGACCACGATCAGGAGCGCTACTACTATAAGGGCATCCCTTCTTGCTTCGAGTTCGAATACTGGGGCAAGCTCAAGAATGCTCTGGGCGGAAGTGCAAATACTTACGCAAGGGATGTGGCTGGCTATATTCTCTCTCACAAGATGGTTCGCGACGATGCTCAAACTTCACTGTTTATGACCAACCACGACCAGGATCGCGCAGCAAGTGATTTGAACAAGAATGTCGTTAAGGAGAAGCAGGCTGCGGCTATTCTGCTGACCAGTGGCGGCAAGCCTTTCATCTATCAGGGAGAGGAGCTTGGCTACTGGGGTACAAAGGCTGGCGGAGACGAGTATGTGCGCACGCCTATGAAGTGGAACAAGGTTGGTTCTGTCGCTTCTTCTGCCCTTGGCGGTAAGGTGGATAATGCTATGCTTACAGAAAGCATATCAGTTGAGGCGCAAACCGCCGATGCTTCCTCTTTGCTTAATGTTTACAAGACTTTTGCTAAGCTTCGCAATACTTATCCGGCTCTAGCAGAGGGCGAAATGTTGGAGCATGGCACTTACAATAGTAGCAATGGCAGCTTTGGAAGCATTGCTTGCTGGTATATGCAGAAGGATGGTCAGAAGCTTCTGGTGGTTCACAACACTGCTGCAAGCACTAAGTCCCTTGCTTTCACTGCCGACAACCTTAGCAAGCCTGTTGCCCTCTTGGGCGAGGCTACTATCCAGGGAACCACATTGAACATTGGAGCTAATAGTTCCGTAGTATTTGAATCAATATATCGTTAAAAACTTAAAAACTCTATAATTTTCAACTCATTACAACAA
>R24__coassemble_770_pt1 | contig 19896 bp, 21 predicted proteins | sample R24__metabat2_low_PE_050 | metagenome-assembled genome bin R24 | reverse complement strand
ATTATGACGTATATTCCGGTCTGATGACCCCGGAGGGCCGCGAGGCCGTTGCTGCCACCGGCTTTTTTGAGATTGACCGCGAGGGCGACATTGTCACCCCGGTTGTCCGTAAGCCTCATAAAGTCCAGGGCCTGACCTCTATCCCCGGCAGTCCGGAAGGCGTTGTTGGCACTCCCGGCCTGGAGGATTGTGCTTTTTGTCTGTACGAGGATGGAAATGTGCTCTGCAGCGTAGAGAGATGCTTTTTTCAGGGAAAGTATAAGTTTCGAAAGCCGGCTTCTTGCTGGCTGTATCCCATACGCGTAACGCGCATGCCCGGCGGTGGCCAGGCCCTAAACTATCATCGTTGGAAAATCTGTGCTGATGCAGTTGAGCGCGGACGCCGTGAAAACATCCGCGTCTATCAGTTCCTGCGCGAACCACTCACAGCCGTCTATGGCGCCGATTTCTATGACGCCCTTGAAGCTGCCGCAAAGTATATAATAGGTTAGTCCTGCGGGGTGTTCAGCAGTTCCATGGCGGTGTCGTAGTCTTCTGCGTTGACCTTGACCTGGACGCCCTGATTTTTCATGACAGCATTGATGCTGGGATAGGAAGATGATACCCCGAACACTTCTGCGGGGATGCCGTTGGCGCGAAGCATTCCGGCATTGATTTCTGCCTCAACTTCTGACGAATAAACGGCTACGGTTTTGAATTCTTCGTTAATCTTGGCCATAATTAATTCTCCCTTGTTTTTGTCTCCACACCGTGGATGATTCTTACTATGTCAGAGCGTTTGCCCTTGACGGTGAAGCCGGCGAAGTCGCGCTCGAACTCTATGCGGTCTTCGTACATCCTGGTTATCTTGCGAACCGTGCTGCGGGCCCTGAAGGACAGATTCTCACCCTCTTCTTTTTCCAGTTCATAGCCCCGTTCCTGCATGTATTCGATGATGGGGCCGCGCACGTCCTTGAACTCTCCGGGAACGATGGCTTTAAGCTTGGCAAAGCCGACCATCGGATAAATGGCCGATACGCCGGCGAATACAAGGGCGATGAGCTTGAGTGAATCGTAGCCGTCCTTGAAGAACATGGATGCAAAATCCTTGGCGCCCGGATCCGTCATTTTAAGGGCGTAAAGAGCTGCCATCATCACTACAAGTAGGATGGAAAAATAGATGAAGTATTTGACTGCACGAATAAAATATCTCATAATTAATGTGTCCGGGCCTCTTTTGGCGCGGTACTTGTGCAAAGATAACCAAAAAACATTATTTTTGTAATCGTAAAACAGAATACTATGGAAAATGATCCTATAATTGCACGTCGTGAGCAGGAGGCCCGCGAGGCAAAGACTAAGAAACTTAGAAACCTTATGATAGGCCTGGCAGTCGTTGCTGTGGCTCTTGTTGGTGTTGTTGTTTACCAGAATATCCACTACAGGCCCATCGTCAAGGACCTTGAACTTGAAAAGGCAGACCTTACCGCCCAGATGATAGAACTTCAGCAAGAGTATGACGGCCTGACAACCACAAACGCAAGCCTGAACGCCCAGCTGGACACTTCCAGGGCAGAAGTTGCCGCCCTCATAGAGCGCATCCAGAAGACAGAGGCAACCAATCGTGCCCAGATGCGTAAGTATGAAAAAGAGCTCGGCACCCTGCGTACCATCATGAGGCATTATGTAACTCAGATTGACTCACTGAACACCCTCAACCATAAGCTTACCGCAGAGGCTGCCGCTGCACGCAAGGATGCATCCGAGGCCCGCAAGGCCAACGAGCAGCTGGCTCAGCAGGTAGACGAGCTCAGTGGACAGGTTGCTGCCGGTTCCGTTATCAAGGCACGCGGCCTGCACACAGAGGCCTATGGCAAGAACGATAAGAAGACAGACCGCAGCAGCCGTACTGTAAGGCTGCTTACCACCCTGAGCCTTGTAGAAAATGACCTTGCTCCCCGTGGTCCGGTTCGTGTTTACATTCGCGTAAAAGATCCTGAGGGCATCCTTCTTACCAACTCAGCTTCTGTTTCATTCCCTCTGGGTGACGACGAGATTGTGGCATCTGCTTCACGTGAGGTAGATTATGAGGGCAAAGAGGTAGAACTCAGCATTTATCTGAACGACATTCCCAAGTACACCAAGGGCGTTTACACCATCCAGGCTTATACCGCCCAGACTCTGCTTGGAGAGACTACCCTCATGCTTAGGTAGATGATTTACGTTCACGTCCCTTTTTGCAAGAGTTTTTGTACCTATTGCGGCTTCTATTCAGAGATTTGCAAGGGCAGCGGTACTGCGATGCAGGCTTATGCCGATGCTGTTATCAAAGAAATAGAAGAAAGGCGTGAAGAAATAATAAAGACTTCCGGCGTTAATACGCTTTATTTTGGCGGCGGCACCCCTTCGGTGCTGCCGCTTGGCGTTTTCCGGCGTATCGTACAGGCCCTGCCATTCGAGGGTCCTTACGACGAGTTCACCGTAGAGATGAACCCGGATGACGTTACCCGTGATTTTGTAATCGGTCTGAAGGAGCTTGGCGTAAACCGCATCAGCCTTGGCATCCAGTCTTTTGACGATGCCATACTGCGTTGGATGAACCGCCGTCACAATGCCGCAGGGGCTGTGAATGCGGTAGAGACCATCCGCAACTGCGGTATAGAAAACATTAGCATAGATCTTATCTTCGGCTTGCCGCAGTTGACTGAAGAAGGCTGGGAAAACACCATTTCAAGGGCTTTGGAGCTGCGTCCGCAGCATATTTCCGCCTACCAGTTATCTGTTGAGGAAGACAGCGCGCTGGAGCAGTTGATTGCCCGCGGAAAGTTCACAGAGGCCACCCAGGAGCAGTGCCGGCAGCAGTATGACGCCCTCTGCCGAATGCTGCGCCAGGCGGGCTATAATCACTACGAAGTATCCAACTTTGCTCTCCCTGGATACGAGGCTAGGCATAACAGCGCCTACTGGAGCCGCGCTCCCTACGTGGGCCTTGGCCCCGGAGCACATTCCTTTGATGGCGCCCGCACACGCCGCTGGAACTCCCATATGACGCCCGGCGCCCCCTGTCAGTACACCTGTGAAACAGAGTCTTTGACAGACTATGACGTGGCCGTAGAGCGCCTTATGCTTGGGCTTCGTACCGCTGCAGGCATCAATGCCGGGGAACTCCGGGCTATCACCGGTCCCTGCGCCCTTCAGGACGCCCTTTCCAAGGGCCTCCTGACCCCCGCCGGCCCACAAAAAACGGCCCTCCGCATACCGGAAGACCGCTTCTTTGTCTCTGACGATATTATCCGCCAGCTGATTTAGTTCTCTTTGTGAATAGACGACATGGTCCCCCCTGCACTCCAACCTACTAAATCCGCCTCATCACTGCGTGATGTTAATCAGAAATTCTGCGGGAGTATATACTTTAGGTATTACCAGGCCATTAGAAAGGCCTGGTTTTCTTTTATAATCCTTTATGTTCCTTGTTATTATACAGTCGCAACCGGCATTGGCAGCACAAACAGCCTGGAGGGTATCTTCATAATCATTTCCTTTCAGATACAGAGCCTTTTGGATGCAATCACCATCAATGGGAAGAACCTCCATTATAGAGGTCAAAACCTTGATGTTTGGAATGACAATATGCCGACCTACTGTTTTTTGATACACGTAGGCAACGTTTACCATAGTCAGCGCAGAGACAAAGAGCTTGAACTTTCCGTTGATCGCCAGATCAAGAATTTGTGCAGATGCTTCTAGTTCTTCCCTCTCTAAAATGAGGTCCAGAAGGATATTTGTATCCAAAAAGACTTTCATTTGGAAAGGATATATTTTAGACGATCATCATCAATTGCAGCAATATCCCCTTGCTTTGGCAGAGCTGAGCCCATAAGCTTGGTTACCGCCTGGCTGTGTCCCTGACGGTTCCCTCTTTGAGCAATGCTTGCTTCCTCCAAAATCTCTTCAATGTAACGCTTTAGTGAAATGCGTTTCTTTGACGCTTCGTAACTGAGAGCGTCAAACACTGATTGCTTAATGTCGATAAGCTTCCGTTTTGTTGCTGTTGTCGGAATCATATATACTTTTTGCAAAGATATATATTTTTGCAAAAATAAAGGGCTTACCTCCGAAAACAGGCTCACCTGTATTTTCCGTGGGCGGTTATCGCGTTCGTCCAGATACATGTGCAGCGTCCTGGTATACAAGATATCCTTCTTGCTTTCCCTGCTGTCGAGGGACTGGCTCTTCGCCCATACCAACTCAAAGAAGTCCAGAATGCCTTTCGGCATGAAGAAGCTTAGGAAGTGTTCTAGCAATTGTGCCTGTGAAGATGCATTGTCCATGGGATGGCCGGATGTGTTAAAACAGAGAAAGCGGCCCTTACTGGGCCGCCCTCCCTGGGTATTATCCATTGCCGCTGTCGCGGCTAAAATAGATAAATTGGTAAATGGATAAATAGGTTAAAAAGCGAGGCAGGCACGAACATGGCCGTCGCTGAATTTATTGTAGACGCTCCAGCCGGCATGGCCACCAGAGAAGAACATGAGGTAGGCGTCGCCACTATAGTTCTCCGAGGACGACCAGTAGCTGCCCTCCTGCAAGGCTGTACCACCAGCGTTAGAGATGGTCGTATTCAGGTTGCTGTAACTATTTTCGCTGCCGCCATTGGCACTGAACATCGTCTTCCATTGATTCAGGCTGGGCAACACCCACGCAGCACCAGTAACGGCCGTCTTACCCTCGCAGGTGCTCTTGGCCGTTGACCAGGTCATATAGCCGCTCTCGTCTGCCAGCGCAATGGCCAGGCCTTCGGAGCCCGAGACGTAGGCAATCATGGCCACGGCGGTGGTGCCGGCAGCGGTGGCTGCTGCAGCGTCGTCATAGATGTTGCCGTCGGCTCCGGCTATCTTGCCCAAGTCCTCGGCAGTAGCCTCAGCCAGCGTCCGGGCGGCGGGAGGTGCCTCTGCCATCTTCACCGTGATGGCATAGTACTTACCACTTTCGAATCTCACTCCCGATTTCGTGAAATCGTAACCAACACCACCGCTGCGGGCCGTCAATGTATAGGTATCGGAAGCACCGCTCTGATTATTCAAGGCAACGGTGAGTTCGTTAGTGGCAGCAGCAGGCGTCACGTTGACATTTCCGTATCGGAAGGAAAACTCCCGGTCAGAACAACCGTACAACTGCATCTCTGAGAGTTGGAACCAACCGCCACTTTGAACGGTGCTCACCTCAAGACGGAAATACTGGTACATGCCTTGCACATCCGTTTCAAAATCAACGGAGGAGCAATTCGCTGCCGGCATGTTGGTGTTGCCAATCTTGGTGTCAATGACCGTCCAGGCGTCACCACTGTTTACCTTTGCTTTCAGCGTCCAATTCTTGGGATTACGCCCGGAATAAGTTTGTGTGTCATCCGCTGTTGTGAGTTTATAGCCATCTACCTGGACTGCAGATGCAGTATGGAACTCAACAAACCAAACACCTCCGGATTGTGTATCAGTGTTGACACACCATTTTGTAGCGGTATTTCCATCCAGTATTTGATCGTAGCCTCCGTTTACGTTGGTGTTGCCGGTGCCAGCATCCACCGTATACCCGGTGTAATAGGTCTTTTCTCCGCTCCCGCGAAAACCACCTGCCGACACCAAGCGGTTGCTTTCGGCCGATATAGACAGATTGCTGACATTGAGGTCATTGTTATCTTGATCCTTGAGGATGAACTTCACAATGGCCTGCTGGTTTACGAATTCAGCCGTTGATGTGGGTTTCACATTATTCTCTCCGTCAACGCTGGAGACGGTAATAGAAGCCTCCGCGAAGTCGCAGTTGGCAGCAATATAATCAAGCGTGCCCCTCTGAGAAGCATAATTGGCACTGTTAAAACGAAGAATCAGCTCATCACCATTCTCAATGGTACCGGTCAGGGAGCCTTTCAGTGTGGTGCTGCTCCCATCGCTTTGGGCCTTCAGCGTACCGTCAAGCTGGGCCTTCTTGGTATTGTTATAAACGGTCACTTCTTCATTCTGGGCCCATGCGGCGTTGAGCGTCTTGCCATCCAGCGAAAGGGCTTTGGTGGCTTCATCATCACCGCCTTTGGTTGCGTTGACAGAAAGGGTGTAAACCTTTGCAGGTTCTTCCTTAATAGTGGTTTCCTCTTCGAAGATGTCCTCCTTGACGGAGCAGGAAACAATGGCGGCCGATGCCATGAGCAGGGTGGCCAGGGTACGGATGTTTGTAATTCTCTTCATAATCGTAGCCTCCTATGCTCCTCCCCAGGAATCTTCTATGACATTTCCATATCCATCACGGGTAGACTCAATGCCATAGGGGCTCTGGCAGACTATGCCCTCAATTTTCACTTCCACGACGGTAATCGCAGGGGCATCATAGTAAGATTTTCCTTCTTCTTTCATTTTTGCTATATGTAATATTCTGTTAATAACCGCTTTGAACGCGGTAAATATACAAAAAATAAAGATTTTGGAAAAGAGTTGAGGGCATTTATCGGCCTATAAGAACGGAGCCATATATATCGGAACCATCTGTAAAGCGCCGTCTTTACTCAGGTCTTTGGTATACAATAGGTAGCGGTCCCGGACTCTGTCAGAATACTTCTCGCAGAACAGATCTAATGACTTATGAGTCTTGTATCCTGATGATTTCACCTCAATGGGGCATATCTTCTGGGCCCGTGAAAGGATGAAATCAATCTCGTAATAGTGCTTGTTCTCGTCCGGGAAAGTATGATAGAATAGTTTGTTTCCTGATGCAGTAAGCATCTGTGCAATCATATTCTCATATACATAGCCCAGGTTTGCCGCCAGTTTGTCCGACAGGAGCTTCTGGTAGATGATATTCTCGGTTACTTCTTTGTCGGCAAAGGCCAGGGTGACAAAGAGACCGGTGTCGCCAACGTACATCTTGAAGGTGTCCCACTTGTCCGTCATGGGAAGGCCAACGTTGGGGTCATCCACGTGATGCGCTACGTTTACCGTCTTACTCTCTTCCATCTCATGCAGGAGCGTGAGCAGGGCTGTATCTTCCACTTCTCCAATTACCGGGGTGATCTGATATCGATGTGCGTTTCCAGCTAGCTGCGCAGGAATGGCCTTGAAAAGACTTGCTGCTTTACCGGTGGGATCAATCTTGTAGAAATCTTCATCATATAGACCAAGAATCTCCCGCTTGGTTGCATCCACAAGGGAAAGGTTCTGGGTGTCCAGGTAGGTATTTACAGCCTGAGGCATACCACCTACCAGCATATAGAGACGTAGATCCCACATAATTTTGCGGTGGGCAGCATCTCCCAGGGGATGTCTGTCGGCGAATGCTTGGGTAAGAAGAGGCACTGTGGTTTCATCTCCCATAGCCCAGCGGAATTCTTCATAGTCCATCGGGTACATGGTCAGACGTGTTTCCTCGCTGGGGATACGGATTCCCCGAGTTTTGCGGCGGACGCTGATAAGCGACCCTGTCTCAATATAATCGTACCGATGGTCTTTGACCAGTTCCTTGATGGCCTGGCGGGCTTTGGGACACTCCTGAATCTCGTCCAGGATAATGACGGACTTACGGGGTGTCAGTGTGACGTTAAAATAGAATTGCAGCGCCATGAAGATGCGGTCCAGGTTGGAGACATCATCAAAGAGTGCCGGTATTTCCGATCCTACCTTTGTGAAATCCACCAGAATGTAGGACTCATATTCATTCTTGGCGAATTCTTCCGCAATGGTGGATTTACCTACACGGCGGGCGCCTTTAATCATCAGGGCTGTTCGTCCGTCGTTATCCCGCTTCCAGACGAGCATCTTCTCGTAAAACTTCCGCTTGAATATTCTTTCTTCCATATTACAGGTCACTTCTTAATGTGCAAATATAGTATGTTTTTCTCCTTGCGCAAAATTTTTATGAGCCATTTACCGGCTCTGCGCAAAATGTTTTAGTTCGATTTACCGGCTCTGCGCAAAATGTTGGCTAATTTTTGCCTAATGCCTTATCCATCGCATCCATGGCGTCGGTCTTGGCCTTTTCGGCGATGTCGATGGAGAGCATGAAGCAGATGAAGGTCTTGCGGCCGCAGTGGGAGCTGATTTCGCTGTATTTGGGAACGGTGAGGGTGTCGATGCATTGTCAATGGGATGGCAGGATGTGTTAAAACAGAGAAAGCGGCCCTTGCTGGGCCGCCCTCCTTGGGTATTATCCATTGCCGCTGTCGCGGTTAAATTCGATTAACGGGTGAATGGATAAATAGGTTAGAAGCCGAGCACGGGGCGGCGGGGATGCTAGTGGGGGCGGCGAAGGCGCTGGCGTTGCTGCCACCCTCCACCAGAGTTTGTCATTATCCGAATGCCGCTGTGCGGCTATAATTGATAAATAGTTAAAAAGCGAGGACTGGACGAACGCGGTGGCGGTCGCTCGTGTCGTCCTTATTGCGGTCGTACCAGTAGAAACCGTACTCACCGCCCGTACCCCTAGCGTCGACGCTCACCTTGACGGCGTTGTAGGCGGAGTACTCGGAACTAGACCAGTAAAATAGGTAAGCATCGGTCATGCTGTCGTAGACCGTATCCTTTGTTCCAGCCTTCGCCATTGCCGTTTCCCATGCAGTGGCGGCAGAATGGTCGTTGTTAAACCACGAACCCCATACAATAGCACTCACAGCCAATCCGCCGAGACCCGTCTGCATCTTCACCCACTGCTGGGCACTCGGCAGGAACCAGCCTGTGGTGCCAGCGGGAGCCATCAGGCCAGTGTAGTTCTTCGCGGCGTATGCAGCCTTGTACTTGGTAGCGGCATCCGTCTTTTCGGCCAGCGTCTTCGTGTTCGTATAGCCGCTCACGTTCATCGTGCGCTTCAGGCCGTCGGCATTTGTCACCTTTGCATCGCCACCGAATTCATACGTACTCGTCTCCGTGCTCCACTGGGCATCAGCACCGCTCGCGGCGTTCTTCAGGCAGAGCACCAGGCCGTGGCCTGCAAACGTATTGCCGCCAACGGTTGTGCCGTTCTCCGTGAAGTTGTCCGTACCGAGGTAGGCTATCACGCCGATGGGGGTCTTGCCTGTTTGCAGCGTCGTGCTGTAGGTGCCGTCGCTGTAGTAGAGGTCGCCCAGTGCAGGGCATGACAGCGTGGTCTGATAGAACTTGCCTGCAGTGATGGTGGCCGTGCTGCTCTTGCTGATAATCTTGTTTTCGGCTGTTGTTGCCGAGAACTTGAAATACTTGGTCGTAGCAGGCTCAACCGCAACGTAAGCCGTCGTGGTCGATGAGGTGGGCGTGACGGTGGTAATCACTGCGTCGGTATTATCCTTGATAACGAGCGGATGGGTGGCGTCGATGGCCGAGCCAAGCGTGAACTTGAAAATGGCGAACTGAGCGGCGGGCTGCGTGATGACAGTCAGGCTGGGAGTAGTGGTCTGAATGGTGCCGGCGCCTACGCGCACGTCAAGGTTGGCATTGAGCGTGCCGTCTTGGGCGGAGAGCAGCGTGGCGGCATCCTTTACGCCGCTCTTGTCATCCTTGGCGGCGGAGTACGGATAGACTAATGTGCAGGCGGTGTTGTCGGCGGTGCCGCTCACTACGGTGTACGTAATAGTGGCAGCGCCAGTGGTTCCGTCCACGGCGGTGATGGTAGCATCGGCCACTTGTGCGCCGTCCTTATCGTAAAGAATGGCGATATGCTCATTCTCGGCCCAAGTTACGGTTATCTTGTCACCGCCGTCGGCCACGGCTTTGGTATCGGCCGTCTTGGGAGCCAGTGTGGCTGTGATGGTGATGCCTTTGCTGTCGGAAGGCTGTTCTACCGGCGTGATTTCCGTTTCGACTTTGTTGCAGGCGGCAAGGGCAAGCAGCAGGGCTGCGATTCCAAATACTTTCTTCATTGTCTTGTCCTCCATAGATTAGAAGCCAAACGGATCGGGGGTTGATGTGTAATCGTCAGGGTCTGTGAGGCTGACGCAGATGACGCCTTCGGTTTTTACTTTGAAGATGTCCACTTCCGGTGAGAGGTACAGTTCTTTTTTGTTTGGTTTCATTGCTTTTATAAATTTATAGATTCTTCACTTCGTTCAGAATGACAGTTCGTTCAGAATGACAGTTCGCTCAGCAGGCATGCAAAAAGCCGCGGCGATTCTGTTCTAAGGAATTGAAACGGTGGATGAGCAATGAACAAGCGCTACAGCATACTCCAAGGAATAAGTTCACCCTCAGAAGTACTCCTGTGCTGACTACCGCCATAGACAACTTGACGATGGTCTTTGTGCTCACCGGAGAGATTGCCCCAATACTTTAGGTTTTTAAAAAAATCAGCGCTATAAGTCTGTCCCGACTTGATTTCAACAGCATCGATGTGGTCGCCTTTGTTCATTAGTAGGTCAACTTCGTTGCCGTTCGAATCTCGCCAAAATGTGAATGACGGCCGGTCTCCTTCATTGAACCCTCGCTTCAAGAACTCATTGATGACCATATTCTCGAAAAGTCCTCCTCGGAGGTAGTGATTGGACACTTGCGATGCTTGCTTGATTTCAAGGAGCGAACACGCCAATCCCGTATCATAGAAATACAGTTTGGGAGTCTTGACGAGTCGCTTGGAGAAGTTCCGGTAATCTGGTTGCAGCAGGTATATGATATAGCTGGACTGCAGGACAGAAAGCCAAGAGTTTATAGTTGGAATCGTTACCCCGCACTCTGTTGCAAGCGAGGACATATTAAGGAGTTGACCTATTCTACCTGCACACAACTTGAGGAGTCTGACAAAAGCGGAAAGGTTTCCAATGTCCTTCACAGACCGGACATCCCGCTCTACATAGGTGTCGATATAACTTGGATAGAAGTCTCCGGCCGACAGACCGTTATCGTACAGTCGTGGGTAACTCCCATTAAAAATTTCCTCGTCAATGCTTTGAGGGAGAATGCCGCTATCACGCATCTCGATGTGGGAAAAAGGCAGAAGCGTCAGGATAGCCACCCTCCCGGCAAGCGACTGGTCAACGGAGGATAGAAGCTGAAAGTTCTGTGATCCCGTCAGGATGTACATTCCATTCTTGCCAGCCAAATCCGAGTGAGTCTGGAGATAAGACAGCAGTTTCGGAACTCGCTGAACCTCATCAATGATGGTTTTTTCCGGGTACTCCGAAATAAAACCACGCGGGTCTTCCTCTGCATAGCTGCGGTTGTCAGACTCTTCCAGTGAAACGTAAGAATAATCCGGAAAGGAATGGCGCACGAGAGTGGACTTGCCGGACTGCCTCGGCCCGGTAAGGAGCACGAATGGAAATTTGGTGGAGAGATATAGCAATTTTTCTCGGAGGGTTCGTTCTATCATGACTCTATATTTTTATGCAAATATAAACTTTAATTTTAGAATAACATAAAATGAATGAAAAAATCAAATGTTGAGAGCACAAGAACTTCTACAACTTCGTCGTAATATTTGGCTGCTTATCGGCCTGGGACTCATTGTCCTGTCCACCCCTACGGAAGTTTATTTGTAATTATACTTTTTCTTTCTTATTTTTGCGGAAAAGTAAGTAATTCTTATTTTTCTTAAAAGGTTAGAGATTATGGCAACTATCGCAGCAATGTCATCGCGAGGACAGATTGTCCTTCCTATAGCCATCCGCAGGAAACTCGGTCTTGGGGAAGGCACACAGTTTCTGGTTGTAACAGACAACGAGAATATCCTCCTTAAACCCGTTAAGGATCCTTCTCTTGATGAGTTCTATTCGCTGATTGAGCAGGCGCAGAAAACTGCCGCTCAACTTGGACTTACCGAGGATGAGATTAATGCTGAGATTAAGTCAATGAGAGCGGAGAAGCGTTAGTGGAGACTGCGATTTACTCTCTATCGGCAGTTATGCAGACATCGAGATACTGACTGTAGCAGATTTTTTGAATCGGCTGGAGGAACTATAGTGTATTTGAAGTGTTAGATAAATCGGGATTGATCTGTCATTCTTTCCCTGCTGTCGAGGGACTGGCTCTCCGCCCATACTAACTCAAATTTTAAATAAATAGTCAAATGGGAAGTTAGTATAGGGAAGTAAGTTCTCATCTGGGAACCTACTTCCCTTTCGTTCAATCTTCCAAGATTGTTTTTCTAAAGAATTTCAATCTTCCAAGATTGTTTTGTATATTTGCATTGATTTAAAGCACAAAGATATGGAACTGAATCCGGACGTACTCTACAGAAACTCGCACAGACTGGTGTCGCAAGTCAGCCTTGACTTCAAACGGGAGATATATGACCACATCAACTGGAGTCCCAGGATAATCGGCATCAAAGGCCCGAAAGGTGTGGGAAAATCCACGCTCCTCAAGCAGCATATCAAGGAGTCGTTCACTGATGACAGCAAGATTCTTTATGCTTCACTAGACCATATTTGGTTCAACGGGAACAGCCTGGACGACCTGGTTGAGTATCATTATATCCACGGCGGTACCCACCTCTTCCTGGATGAAGTGCATAAATACAAAAATTGGGAGTGGGGTATCAAGAATATCTATGACAACTATCCTACGATGAATGTCGTTTTCACTGGAAGCTCTATGCTCCAGATTGGCGAGGGCAATGTGGATCTCTCCAGAAGAACATCCATGAACACGATCCACGGAATGTCTTTCCGCGAATACCTTGCCTTTGAAGGCATCATGTCCTGGGAAAAGGTCCGTTTGGAGGATATCCTAACCCATCACGTGGAAATAGCTACGGAAATCACTAACAAAATCCATGTCCTAAACTATTTCAACGATTACCTCAAGCATGGCTATTACCCCTTTTATATGGAAGATCCGGAAGGATTCAACGACCGCCTGGCCGAGGTCTGCCGTCAGGTGATTGAGCAGGATATCCCGGCTGTTACCGAAGTGGAGTATGCTACTATACAAAAACTTAAGAAGTTGCTCTATATCATAGCAGCTCAGGTTCCTTTTATCCCAAATATGGAAGAGATTTATAATCAGTTGGAGACCAATCGAGAGCAAGGGCTTAAACTGATGGATCTTCTCGAGCGGGCTGCCCTTATTGGTCAACTCAAAACCAAACCCAAATCCGTGAAGAAACTGTCCTCACCTGACAAACTCTTCCTGGATAATTCCAATCTCATGTATGCCCTATCCGACAACCCGGAGATTGGAACCATCCGGGAGTCCTTCTTCTACAATCAGCTGAGCAGAGTCTGCAACGTATATTATCCATCCAAAGGCGATTTTCTGGTGGACGAAAAGTACCTGTTTGAAGTAGGAGGTCCCGGAAAGAGCTTTGAACAAATAAAGGATATAGATAATAGTTTTTTAGCCATTGACGGCGTAGAATTCGGCCGTGGAAATAAGATTCCCCTTTGGCTGTTTGGATTTTTGTATTAACCGCCTCTCACGTACACCAGTGGCAGAAAAATCAGTAACTTCCCACGGCTGGTTTATTTTTAATCGTTTGAAGTCCAGAATGCCTTCCGGCATGAAGAAGCTTAGGAAGTGTTCTAGCAATTGTGCTCGTGCAGATGCATTGTCCATGGGATGGCAGGATGTGTTAAAACAGAGAAAGCGGCCCTTGCTGACATGAACCCCGAAAGTTTTTTGTCTAACTTTCGGGGTTCATGTCATAAGGGAGTCAACCTCTTTTTGTATGAATCTTAATTGTTGTTTAGCCGATGATGCCGTTGGCCTGGAGGAAGGCGTTTACAGCTACTGCAGCAAACATAAGGAAGATGATGCTGGCAACGATAGCGCCGATAACTTTAAGCCTCTTCATCCAAATCTGGTTGTTCCAACCTACAGTCTGAAGCATGCTCCAGAAACCGTGGCAAAGGTGGAACCAAACTGCAACGAACCAAACAATGTAAATTGCAAGTACCCACCAGTTCTTGAAGGTAGCCTCAAGCAGAACGTAAGGATTCTCTGCGTGGCCGCCGGTGAACTCCTGAAGCTGCATGTTAGCCCAGAAGTGAGTAAGATGGAAGAACAAGATGCCAAGGATAACAATACCAAGGACGAACATGTTCTTTGCTGACCAAGAATCTGCTGCAGCGCGGCTTGCAACCTCATAGCGCTTGTAACCGCCGCGAGCCTTGATGTTGTACCAAGTAAGGTAGCAACCATAGCCAATGTGAACCAGGAAACCGAGCGCAAGCACCGGAACCATGATGGTTACGATAGGCAGGCTCATGAATTCGCAGCCCTGTGCGAAGAGACCGCCGAAGGAGCCGAACTCTCCGTTGAATGAATCTAATACGGAGAAGAAGTTGATTGTAGCGTGAAGCAGGAGGAAGATTACAAGGAATGCTCCGCTGATAGCCTGAATGAACTTCTTGCCGATGGAGTAGTGGAATGCGTTAGCCATATGTGTTTAAAGTTTTTGTTCCGTTTCAGTTAGCAAATATAGCTTGTTTCTTGCAAGTTTCATAATATTTCGATAATTTTGTTACCTCTTTTATTTCAAACTGATACTTATGTACAAACGCGTATTGCTTAAACTCAGCGGCGAAAGTCTGGGAGGAAAGGTAGGAAAAGGACTTGATACTGACAGTCTTAAGGCTTGTGCCAAAGAAGTGGCCACAGCCGTAAGGGCCGGCATGCAGGTTGCCATCGTAAATGGCGGCGGAAATATCTTCAGGGGCCTTCAGGGCACCGGTAAGGGCTTCGACCGCGTAGATGGAGACAAGATGGGTATGCTCGCTACCGTTATCAACTCCCTGGCCCTGTCAATGTTTATAAAAGAGGAAGGCATCGACGCCAAGGTGTTTAGATCCTCACCCATGGAGCCCTTTGCCCGTTATTATAATAGGGATGCAGCCGTAGAGGTGATGGAAAAGGGCGGCGTAGCCCTCATCGCCGGCGGAACAGGCAATCCCTTCTTCACCACGGATTCAGGAGCTGCGCTTCGTGCTCTTGAGATCAAGGCAGACGCTTTGCTAAAAGGTACCAGGGTGGATGGCGTTTATACCGCAGACCCTGAAAAGGATTCCACTGCCACCAAGTACGACGAACTTACTTTTGACGAGGCCTTGTCAAAGCACCTCAAGGTAATGGATCAGACCGCCTTTGCCCTCTGCTCTGACGGAGACATGCCAATCATCGTCTTCGACATGAACCAGCACGGCAACCTGGCAAAGATAATCAGCGGCGAAAAAGTAGGTACGCTAGTTCACAAATAGACATCGGAATAAATCTAAAATCACAATAATATGCTGACCGACAACGCCAAAAGCATCGTATCCGCAGTAGAGGAAAAGATGCAAGACGCCATCAACTTCCTGGAAGAAGACCTTAAGACCTACCGCGTGGGCAAGGCCAACCCCTCCGTTTTCAATAACATAACCATTGATTATTACGGAACACCGGCACCCATCCCCCAGGTAGCATCCGTTACTACTCCCGATGCCAAGACACTGGCCATCCAGCCTTGGGAAAGGAGCCTTATCGGCAAGATAGAGAAAGCTATCCTTGACGCCAACATTGGTCTTACCCCTTCAAACAACGGTGAAGTTATCCGTTGCGTGGTTCCCGCCCTTACAGAGGACAGGCGTAAAGACCTTATCAAGAAGGCAAAAGCCGCTGGCGAAAACGCAAAGGTGGTTATCCGCAATGCCCGCCGCGACGCTGTAGAGCAGCTTAAGAAAGCCCAGAAGTCTTCACTTATCACCGAGGATGTCCAGCACGAAGGCGAGGATGAAATCCAGAAGGTTACAGACAAGAAAGTGAAGCAGGTAGACGACATCATAGCTGCTAAAGAGAAAGATATCCTTACAGTATAAAACTGCCGTGGCAGACTTTGTACCGGTAAACGAATGGGGGCTGTTCCCGGCTGGGGACAGGCCCTTTGTCGTAGCCGGCCCCTGCAGTGCAGAGAGCCGGGAACAGGTCCTGGAGGCTGCGCAGGCCCTTAGGGACTGCGGCACCGGCGTGCTGCGCGCAGGCCTGTGGAAGCCGCGCACGCATCCGGGCGGCTTCGAGGGCGTAGGCGCCCGCGGCCTTGCCTGGTTGCAGGAGGCCCGCAGGGCAAGCGGTGTCAAAGTGTGCACAGAGGTGGGTTCCGCCGCCCATGTGAAGGCCTGTCTTGAGGCTGGCGTGGACATGGTGTGGATAGGCGCCCGCACAACAGCCAATCCTTTCCAGGTCCAGGAAATCTGCGATGCCCTGGAAGGGTCGGACATCCCGGTTCTGGTAAAGAATCCGGTCAGCCCGGATGTCGATTTGTGGATTGGCGCCATTGAAAGGTTGGCATCGTCCGGAATAAAGAAGGTGGCAGCTGTTCTCAGGGGCTTCACGACCCTTGACAAAACCCCTTACCGCAACGCTCCCGTTTGGGAGATGGCAACACTGCTTGGGGCAAGACTGCCCAAGCTGCCCCTTTTTGTGGATCCCAGCCACATCGCCGGCTCTGCGGAACTGGTTAAGGAACTGTCCCAAAGGGCCCTGGACCTTGGCGCCTGCGGCCTTATGGTAGAGGTTCATCCGCATCCGGACCAGGCGCTGAGCGATGCTGCCCAGCAGCTTACCCCCGCACAGTTCGGCATCATGCTGTCAGACCTTAAGGTCAGGTCTGCCAACTGCGAGGATGCCGGTTATCAGCAGGCCCTTGCCGCCCTGAGGGCAAAAATCGACGACGTCGACGGCCGTCTGCTGTCGCTTTTGGCAGAAAGGATGCAGGTGAGCCGCCAGATTGGCGTTCTTAAACAGGAACACAGCATCTCCATCATCCAGACCGGCCGTTGGGAGGCCGTGCTCGAGGCTGTGCGCAAAGAGGCAAGCGCCCTTGGCCTGGATCAGTCAATGGCAGAGCGCATCTTCAATATTATACACGATTATTCCGTTAAGGCACAGGACTGATTGTCCCTGAGTGCCTGCAACATCACCTTGTTAAATAGCTGCTGCTCGTTTTCTGTCAGGAAAGCTACTTCTATGGGAACGTAGAACAGCCTTTCCTTCATTCCTGCAGGTATCTTTTTGCTGCACAGTATCCTTTGGGCATCCTTCTCTGTAGTAATCATTGCGGCAGTGGGGGAGTCGGCAGATGCGGCCATAAGCCTGCGGATGTTTCCGGAAGAGAATTTATGATGGTCGTGGAAACTGAAGTGATGCACAATCTTGAAGTTATCGCTAAGATAACGGCGCAGGGGAGTATCCTTTGCTATTCCGGTGAACAATATGGCCCTGCTGGAGTAGCTGTAACGCTTGTCTGCTTCTTCAGGGAACACCGGCAGCAGCGGCTGGTAGTTAATGGATGTGAAGAAAACAGATATGGAAGTGCCGTCAGGACGCGTTCCCTGGCAGGTTTCGGGATCGAAGTCCTTTACGCCAAGAGGCTTCAGCCAGTCTGTACGCTCCCAGTCTTCCATGTAAACAGGACATTTGGTGACTATGATGGCATCGGCTTTCCAAACACGCTCCGGAAGGTCCCTCAAACGGCCTATGGGCAGCAGGCTGTCTTTGTAAACAGGTCTGTTGTAGTCCATTAGCAATAAAGAGAAGGTGGGCTTGAGCGGCCTGTACTGGAAGGCGTCGTCAAGAACGGCGATGTCTGCCGGGCAGAAGTTCTTGTCAATGCATTTGCGGCCCTTCTTGCTGGATTCCAGCTTTTCCGGATGAGCAAGGAAGTCGAGTCCCTCCAGGCGGTCTTTGCAAACTGCAACTGTTACCCCGGGGAATTTTTTCTTAATCTGGGCGGGTTCGTCTCCGGCGAAGGAAGCTCCGCTGTCGCGGGTAACCTGCTGGAAACCACGGCTGTGGCGTTTGTACCCGCGGGAAAGCACGGCAATCTCTTTCATCCCCCAGTCGTCGCTGGACAGAAGGGCCCTCAGAATCATCTCTGTATGGGGAGTCTTGCCGGTACCGCCGGCCGTCACATTGCCCACGCTGATTGTGGGTATGCATGCCGGACGCACTTTTTTAATGCCTTTATCAAAAAGTGCGTGCCTGGTTTTTAGTGCCAGATAATATGGGAACAGAAGTATTTTGTCAATCATAGTCGGCAAAGTTAGAAAGAATTCTCCAAAATTGTGCGTATTTTTGCAGCCGTATATGAAGATTGGAAGTGTAGATTTGGGCCATAGGCCGGTTGTGCTTGCGCCGATGGAAGATGTGACCGACGCATCTTTCCGCATACTGTGCCGTGAGTGCGGGGCCGATGCCGTCTATACAGAGTTCGTATCGTCCGACGGTCTTATTCGCGACGCCGCCAAGGCCATTGCCAAAATGCGTACTCTGCCCGAAGAAGCCCCTGTGGGCATCCAGATCTACGGCAACATTCCCGAGGCTATGGTGGATGCGGCTAAAATGGCCGACCATGCCGCAGAAATTGCCGGCGGCCACGGTTGCGACTTCATAGATATAAACTTCGGCTGCCCCGTAAGCAAGATTGCCGGACGCGGTGCCGGATCCGGAATGATGAGGGAGCCGGACAAGATGGTGGCAATCACCAAAGCCGTTGTAGAGGCCGTTGGAAAGCCTGTAACGGTAAAAACCCGTCTTGGCTGGGACGACAATTCCAAAATCATAGTGGAGCTGGCAGAACGCCTTCAGGATTCGGGCATCCAGGCCCTTACCATACACGGGCGCACGCGCTGCCAAATGTATAAAGGAGAGGCGGACTGGTCTTTGATAGGTGCGGTGAAGGCCAATCCGCGCATGCGTATACCTATTATAGGTAATGGCGACATCAATTCTCCGCAAAAGGCGGCGGAGGCGTTTGATAAATATGGTGTAGATGGTATCATGGTAGGACGCGCATCCTTCGGCCATCCGTGGATCTTCAGGGAAATCAAGCATTATCTTGAAACCGGCGAAGAGCTTCCTCCTCTGTCGGTGAAGGAGAGGGTAGAGCTTGCCAAAAGGCAGATGGGCCTGTCACTCGACCTTAAAGGCCCGGTCACCGGAGTCTATGAAATGCGCCGTCACCTTAGTTGCTATTTCAAAGGACTTCCGGATTTCAGGGAAACCAGAATCCGCCTTGTTACGGAGCCGGATGCTGCCAAAGTGCTTGAAACTCTTGATTATATTGCACAAAGATGGGGGGACGAGCCTTTGAAAGAGCAGGCATCGGTGTACGGATTGTAAAAATATTATTATATTTGTAATCACTAGCAAATAATTAAAACTAAATACCTTTTACAATGGAAGATCCTAACGTTCCCCAGCAGCCTCAGCAGCCCCAGGCTCCGCAGTATGGCCCCCAGCCGCAATACCAGCAGCCTCAGGCTCCGCAGTATGGCCCCCAGCCGCAATACCAGCAGCCCTATCAGCAGCCTCAGTATCCGCAGTATCAGCCTAAGCCTGTAAACGGATTGGGTATAGCAGGCTTCGTACTGTCACTTGTCGGCATCATCTTCTTCTGGGTACCTTTCTTTAATGCCATTTCATCCCTGATCGGCCTGATCCTTTCCGGTTTTGGCATGAAGAAGAAGCCCAACGGCCTTGCAATCGCCGGCCTTGTAATCGGTATTATAGCCTTTATCGTAGGTCTTATTTGGACCATTGCAGCAATTGTTGCAGTTGATGCCACTTCAGACTACATAAGATCCTACGGTGGATTAGACTGGTAAAAAGGCATATAGCAAATTAAATTTTGCCAGTATCTAAATTATTCCTATATTTGCGGTCCCTATTTTTTGTAGGGATCGCAAATTTTTAAGTATAAACCATTAAAGATCAAGACAGTGGACACACAAAGCTACAAAACAGTATCGCTCAATGCAGCAACTGTAAAGAAAGAGTGGGTTGTCATTGATGCAACGGATCTTGCACTTGGTCGTCTTGCTGCAAGGGTTTCTCTTGTCCTCCGTGGAAAGACCAAACCCGGTTATACTCCTCACGTAGACTGCGGTGACAACGTTATCGTAGTAAACGCAGAGAAGGTAGCCCTCAAAGGCAAGAAAATGACTGATCGCGTGTACGTACGCTACACCGGTTACCCCGGTGGCCAGCGCTTCAC
>R24__coassemble_732_pt1 | contig 20552 bp, 22 predicted proteins | sample R24__metabat2_low_PE_050 | metagenome-assembled genome bin R24 | reverse complement strand
CTGTACAGCCTTGTGCAGGGCGGAAATCTCGTTCATCAGTTCTTCGTCCACAGCAAGACGGCCGGCGGTATCGACGATAACCACAGAGAAGCCGTTGTCACGGGCATATTTAACCGCATTCTTTGCAATGGCGATAGGATCCTTCACGCCCTCTTCCGTATAAACGGGAACCTGAACCTGTTCTCCCAGCACCTTCAACTGCTCGATAGCAGCAGGACGGAAGGTATCGCAGGCAGCAAGAAGGACCTTCATGCCTTTCTTGCTCTTTACATGAAGGGCGAGCTTGCCACTGAAGGTGGTTTTACCGGAACCGTTAAGACCGGCCACCAGAACTACTGCAGGACTGCCTTTAAGGTTGATGTCGTAGGACGCACTGCCCATGAACTCTGCAAGCTCGTCGTGGACGATCTTGACCATGAGCTGCTGCGGCTTAACCGCAGTAATTACGTTCTGGCCAATGGCCTTGACCTTTACACGGTCGCAGAACTCCTTGGCAACGTGATAGCTGACATCGGCGTCAAGCAGCGCCCTGCGGATGTCCTTTACGGTCTCCGATATATTGATTTCGGTAATTTTGCCTTCGCCCTTAAGTATCTTGAATGATCTTTCAAGTCTCTCGCTCAGATTCTCGAACATACTCTGTTATCTCTATTCTAATTAAACTTCAAAATCTTCTGAAAAATAGGCCGGAGCCTTGTCACGCAGGTTATATGTACTGCTCATTACGCTGCCGTAAGCACCTGCACTGCGAATTGCAAGCAGGTCTCCCCTGCTGCTGGCAGGAAGACGGCGGTCAGAGCCCCAGACGTCGCTGGACTCGCAAACCGGTCCTACGATATCGTAAACGGCCTCCGGGCCTTTGGATGAAATGTTATCTATCCTGTGATATGCACCGTACAGGGCCGGACGTACAAGATTGTTCATTCCGGCATCGACAACCACAAAAGTGCGGGCCGTACGCGGTTTGATGTACAGGACCTTGGTAATAAGGCTACCGCATTCTGCCACAAGCGAACGGCCGGGCTCTACAAGCACCTTAACACCGGGCCTGCGGGTCAGATTCTCTGCAATCGTGCGCATCCACAGGTCAAAGTCCGGTACCGGATTGCGGTCCGGGTTGTCGTAATCAACGCCAAGGCCGCCGCCAAGGTCGATGTGCTCTACTGCTAGACCTTTGTCTTCGAAGGCCTTGACGACCTCTGCTGCACGGACGCATTCCTGCGCGTAAACATCCTGAACATCAGTTATTTGCGAACCAATATGGAAGTGCAGGCCTACGAAGCGGACGTTCTTCAAACGCCCCAGCAGTTCTGCCGCAGGAGCGAATTCTTCAGGCACCAGGCCAAACTTGTTGGCCTCCAGTCCGGTAGTGATGAACTTGTGGGTATGGGCATCTACGCCGGGATTGATGCGCAACGATACATTTGCCACCATGCCCTGGGCCCCGGCAATCTGGTCTATTACCTCCAGTTCCTGCAGAGACTCAACGTTAAACGCCTCTATACCAAGTGATTGACGAATCTCTTTATCTGTTTTGCCAACACCTGCAAAGACTACCCTATTCTTTGGGAAGCCACATTCCACCGCCCATGAAACCTCGTTGCCGGAAACGGCATCGGCTCCCAGGCCGGCGGCAGAAATAATCTGCAGAAGACGCGCCTCTACATTAGCCTTTACGGCATAGTGGACGTCTATGTCATACTTCTGCGAGCATCTCACCACCTCTGCCACAGTACGCTTTAATAGCTCAGTATCATAAAAATAGAACGGAGTTTCAAGCTTACTGAAGGCATTTTTATATGCAGATAAATCTTTCATCCAATAAATTTTGGCAAATTTAGTCAAAATTCCTTATTTTTGCTTAGAAATTGAATCTTTATGGTGGAATTCATCAACGCCCTAGGCCTTTCGGAAAGATACAATCTCCTGCTGTTCGGCATTTATTCAAGTCCTTTCAAGGATGAAGACGCATCTAAATGGATGCCAATATCTTCTGAAGCCATATCCAATAGAATTGACGCCTGGACGGCGTCAAGAGGCAAAAGGTACAATGACTTTACCTTGTCAGAATTGGCCACAAAAATCAAGGTCCCGGCACGCGTACTGCGACATTACTTCAGGCACGAAATCAAAACCGATTTCCGCCGCTGGAAAACTGCCATGCGTATAAAAGAGGCCGGTGAGGTCATTCGCGACGACCATAAAAAGAGCATCGAAGCCATAGCAGATGACCTTGGCTTCGATGACAAATCTAACTTTTTCCGGCAGTTCAAACGCTATACCGGCCTTACCCCCAGGCAATGGAGGTTTAAGAAACCGGCTGATGCGCAGGACGCAAAAGATCCAGAACAACTTTAACCGGGTTGAAAGTCTCCAGCGGAACCTCAACAAACAAGGTATTCCAGTCGCTCATGGCGCCGTTCCAAAGACCGGGCAGTTCCAATGCCTTAAGGTCTCGGCCCTGAAAGCTCTTCTGGCTCATGAAGCCGGCATCCTCGTCCACAAATTTAAGAAGGTTGAACTTCTCTCCGTTGTAGCGGTTAAGGCAGCAGACAAGGTCTACAGGGTTGAAATGGGTGACCTGTGACATTATAAAGTCATACTGCGGATCATCTTTGTTAATTTGCACACTTTCAAGTATTTGCAGGTTGGTAGAACCATCCTTGCCTGCGATGATGAAGGGGCCGCCGCCGGGCTCGCCTTCGTTCTTAACCATACCACAAACTCTGATAGGCCTGTCAAGCTTGCTGCGAATCAGTTTGATCCTTTCCATCTGATTGGTGCAAAGCGGCAGCTGGATGCAAAGTTCCCTGTCAAGGAAGGCCTCTACCCTGTCGCAGAGCGCATGGGCGTCAGCAGACAGAGGATTAGAGATTGCATCGAACTCACGAAGCATGTCGAATATCTGGTCACGGAGCTGTAAACACTTACCCATCAGCACTTTCTTGAAACGGGCAGTAATGGGCAGCATGCGTTCCATCGACACGTTGTCAATATTTTTGATTGATACGAGTTCCGATTTCACCTTATTGAGGTTATGAATCAAGGCTCCGTGTCCGGCAGGACGGAAAAGCAATTTGCCGTCGTCGGTACGGAACGGCTTGTTCTGCATATCAACGGCAATAGTGTCGGTAGCTTTGTCCTGGTATGTGAATTCAACATTATACTTTACCCCGTAGCGTTTTTCGTATTCCGGGCGAACCTTTTCAAGGGCGGCCTCAAACAAAGTGCGATGTTCCGGAGAAATTGTAACACAAAGAGTTACGGTTTTATCCGGATTGCGCATATAGTTCTGGGCTTCTACCAGATGCTCTGCAAAAGAAGTGCGGACTTCGCCTGGATAGCGATGGAAATCCAGCACTCCCTTAGGCTTTACGCCATAGCCCAGACCGGGCTCGAGCAGAAGGGCGGCCGCCACCTTTCTGGCATAATCAGAGCCTGTGGCAGGTTTGCCAAAGACCTCTTTCCTGTAAAACGCGAACTTCTCTATATTGGCGGCAAGCTTAAATACCTGGGCGTCTTCAGGGAGGCTCTCCCCGCTTTCCAACTTGGCCAAACCGGAGAAAATATCTTTAAACATACGGCTGGCGGCACCGGATGCAGGAACGAACTTGCATTTCCCGGCCACCTTAGCCTTATCTGCATAGGCTATAGCATCGTCCTGCTCTTTTTCTGAAAGAACGGTGATTCCTCTTTCCGGGGTGGCTGCACCAACGATTTTCATCCATGGGAAGCCTTTCTTGAAACGCTCTATCTGGGCGTCAACGGTTTTCTCTTGAATGCCGGCAACGGCAAACTGGTGCAAATCTTTCTGAGTGAACATAATATGTGGTTGATTTATAATTATTTATAATCGACGTAAATCTCTCGTCTATAGTTGTATTCCTCTCTCATGGCCTCGAAGCGGGAAGGGTCTATCCTGAACAGGAAGTCGTCCGTAAAAATAGGATAGTTGTAAGACAGCACAGAGGCGATTTCGCCCTGGCTGAGGCCGTCCAGGTCCAGTTTGACGGCCGTGCTTTCAGGACGGTCGTCGGCAGGGAAGAATTCGTACAGTGACTCTATTTTCAAGTGTCTGGCCACTGCACGCACAACTGCCGCCGTCGCATTCATCTTACCCTGATAGGAATAGCCGGCGATATGAGGCGTAGCAATGTCCACCATTTCCATAAGGTCACGGTTGATGTCAGGCTCATTCCGCCATGTGTCGATGATAACCGGTCCAAGGTGCGGAATCGCAGCCATAAGTGCCTTATCGTCAACTATTTCGCCCCTGGAAGCATTGATAAATATGGCGCCCTTGCGCATCTTTTTAAAGAAGGCCTTGTTGGCCATGTTATCAGTAGTCTCGTTTAGCGGGACATGCAGGGTGACGATATCCGACTCTGCCAGCAACTGGTCAAGCGTACAGAAATCAAAACCGCCCTCGGCCTCGGCGCGTGGAGGATCGCACAAAAGGGTCCTGAAACCCAGGGCCCTGGACATTCCAACTACCCTTTTTCCTACATTTCCTACACCAATTACGCCAATCGTCTTGCCGGAAAGGTTGATTCGCCTTCTTGCAGCAACGCCGTACAGGGCGCAGAACACATATTCCATCACACCGCCCGCATTGCAGCCGGGCGCGTTGCGTACGATGATGCCGGCTTTGTCGCAATACTGCATATCGATATGGTCCGTGCCGATGGTGGCGGACGCAATCATTTGTATACCCGTACCCTTAAGTAACTCCTTGTTGCATTTTGTCCTGGTACGGGTAATAAGGACCTCCGCATCAAGCAGGGAGTCATGAGTGTTCTGGTCTGCGTGCATATACTCCACCCTGGCATAGGGCTCGAACAAACCCTCCAGGAAAGGTATAGCCCGATCTACGACAATCTTTGGTTTAGCCATTATTGCAAAATAATGTTTTTCAGATAGTTACCATCTTTGCCATCTTTGGTAAAAAGGGTATCTTCTTTTAGTATCGCGTTAATTTTGTTCAATATTTCCGTTCTTCGGAAGAAGAGCTGCTGGCGCAGGGCGGATGACGATATGCTGCAATACAGCACCCCGTTTTTAAGCCCTTTGCGGATGGTGGCCGGACCGGCGCTGCTGGCCTGGTCCCAGGCCTCGAATACCCGCTGCCTGTTAAGTCCCGACGACAACTTCATCTCCTTGATGAAATTTTCTATCAGCACATCCATGCCTACCGCCTCTTTCCTGTCCAGCCTTGAACTACCTGCCATCCTGCACCTCCAATCTGTTAAACTGGCCACCGACGGCCTCGTAGTATGTTCTGTCTTCCGTTATTCTGTCTACAATAGACTGCATGCGCACCTTATTGCTGTCGGTTATGAATATCTGGCCGAAGTCCTTGCCCGCCACAAGCGAAAGCAGATTGGCGATGCGGCCGGGATCAAGTTTGTCAAAAACGTCGTCCAGCAGCAGTACGGGGGCAAAGCCGTATTCCTTTTGCATAAGGTCGTACTGAGAGAACTTAAGGGCCACAAGGAAGGATTTCTGCTGGCCCTGTGAGCCGCAGACGCGGATTGGATAACCGTTAAGGGTGAACTTGAAGTCATCTCTCTGGATGCCTGAAATAGTAAAACCTACTGCCAGGTCACGGTCACGGTTGCGCTCCAGTATCTCTGCCAAAGGAGCTTTGTCAAGGTCTGAAACATACTGGATACCAACGACTTCCTTTCCTCCGGAAATAAGCTCGTAGTACTTGCCCAGAAGCGGCATCAAGCCCTCTGCCAGAGCCTTCCTTCGCTCATAAACCCTGGCAGCGCAGGCAGACATCTGATCTGACAGCACGCCAAGAAGGGCGAGGTCCGGATTGATGTCCTTAAGAAGGCGGTTCCTTTGAACCAGAAGGCGGTTATACTGCTGGATGTTCTGAAGGTAATCTGCGCTTATCTGGGACAGGACGGCATTTACGAAACGGCGTCGTTCTTCACCGGATTCGCTGACCAGCTGAGTGTCCGCCGGGGACACCATTACTACGGGCAGGACGCCTATGTGGGAAGAAACTTTCTGGCAGGGTTTGTCGTCCCTCCTGAGTTTCTTTTCTCCAGAGGCAGAAACTTGAATTGCAAAGCGGGATACCAGTCCGTCATTCATTGCGTAAGTGCCTGCTAAAGAGAAGCTTTCGGTACCATACCGAAAGTTATGCTTCTCTACCGGAACGAAAGCGCTTTTTGTCATTGACAGGTAGTAAATCGCATCCAGTAAGTTGGTTTTTCCTTCACCGTTATTTCCGGAAATACAGTTGACGTTGGGGCAGAATTCAAGCTCTGCCAGAGCAATGTTCCGGAAGTCATTAACCAGTATTTTCTTCAAATATTGCACAGTCAGTCTGTCATTAAATGCTTACAAATTTATCAAAATTTTTCCATTATTCTTTATCAAATTGCAGTATTATATAATTTTTTTGTATTTTTGCATCCCCCTTCGCGCGTAGCGCGGGAGAGGGAGTATTTAGCAAATAAAAAATTAACAAATATTATGGCAAACAAAGACATCAAAAATCAGGAAAAACTCCAGCAGGAGAAGGTTGAAGAGAACGTAAACAAAGTTCAGCAGTTTTTCAACGAGAACAAGAAAATCATTTGGGGCTGCCTTTGCGCTATCCTCGTAGTAGGACTCGGCATTCTGGCATACAACAACTTCGTACGCCAGCCCAAGATTAAAGAGGCACAGGCACAGACCTTCCAGGCAGAAGAGGTTTTCCAGCAGGGAGAATACGAGCTTGCACTCAAGGGTGACGGCAACTTCCTTGGCTTTGAGCAGATTGTTGCAGAATATGGCAGCAACGCCGGTGAGGCCGTTTACTTCTATGCCGGTGTATGCGAGCTTCAGCTTGGCAACTACCAGAACGCCCTTGACTATCTGAAGCAGTACAACGGCAAGGAGTCCATCCTGGCACAGAGGGCTATCGCCGCTCAGGGTGACGCTTATGCAGGTCTTGAGGACTTCAACAACGCACTCGCTTGCTACGAGAAAGCTGCACGCAAGGTTGAGAACGACTACTCTGCAGAATACCTCCAGAAAGCCGGCCGCGTAGCAGAGCAGCTTGGAGATGCCCAGAAGGCACTCGCTTTCTACAAAGAAATCAAGGATCAGTACCCCAACACCATCCAGGGTATGCAGATTGACAAGTACATCAGCAGAATCGAAAACGCAGAATAATTAACGACCATGGGAAGAGCATTTGAGTTCCGTAAGGAAAGAAAGATGAAAAGATGGGGTCATATGGCCCGCGTATTCACCAAACTTGGAAAAGAGATTACCATCGCCGTTAAGAACGGAGGCCCCGATGTAACCGGCAACCCCCGTCTCCGTGCCCTTTTGGCAGAGGCCCGTTCAGAGCAGATGCCTAAAGAGAACATCGAGCGCGCCATCAAGAAGGCTACCGACAAGACCCTTGGAGACTTCAAGGAGATTGTATACGAAGGCTACGGCCCTCACGGTATCGCCTACCTTGTAGAGGCAGCAACTGACAACAACACCCGTACCGTTGCAAACGTCCGCAGCTACTTCACCAAGTGCGGCGGTTCCCTTGGAACAAGCGGCAGCGTTGCCTTCATGTTCGACCACAAGTGCGTTTTCCGTCTTAAGGAAGACCCCGCAAAGCCCATCGACATTGAAGAGCTCGAGCTCGAACTCATCGACTTCGGCGCAGACGAGGTATTCAAGCAGGAGGTAGAGGACGAGGACGAAAACGTAACAGTAGAGGTTTGCATCTACGGTGACTACACCGCATACGGTGCAATCCAGAAATATATTGAGGAGAACGGCTTCGAGCTTATTTCCGGTGGTTTTGAGCGCATCCCTAACGTTGATCTTAAAGAGGTTACCCCCGAGCAGCGTTCAACCCTGGACAAGCTTACCGGCCTTCTTGAGGACGACGAGGATGTAACCAACGTTTACACCACCCTCAAGCCCGCAGAGGAATAATCCAGATTATTATTTAATATGTCCATTCAGCAAGACAACATACAAAAACTGGTTGAGCGCAGGGCCAATGCCAAGCTTGGCGGCGGTGAAAAAAGAATAGAAGCTCAGCACCAGAAAGGAAAATACACAGCCCGCGAGCGTATCGCCAAGCTTCTGGACGAGGGCTCTTTTGAAGAGTTCGACATGTTTGTCCAGCACCGCTGCACCAACTTCGGTATGGAGAAGCAGCATTTTGACGGCGACGGCGTTGTTACCGGTTGCGGTACCATCAACGGCAGGATGGTTTACGTTTTTGCACAGGACTTTACCGTTTCCGGCGGTTCCCTTTCCAAGACCATGTCAGAGAAAATCTGCAAGGTGATGGATATGGCTGTCCGCAACGGAGCTCCCTGCATCGGAATCAATGATTCCGGCGGTGCACGTATTCAGGAAGGTATCGACTCCCTTGCCGGTTTTGGCGAGATCTTCGAGCGCAACATCCTTGCCTCAGGCGTAGTTCCCCAGATTTCAGGAATCTTCGGTCCTTGCGCCGGCGGTGCTGTTTACTCCCCCGCCCTTACGGACTTCACCCTCATGGTTAAGGACACTTCATACATGTTCCTTACCGGCCCGGCCGTTGTTAAGAGCGTTACCGGAGAGGATGTAGACCAGGAGAACCTTGGCGGCGCAAGCGTACACGCCACAAAGAGCGGTGTCGCACATTTTGCAGCCGACAACGAGGATCAGGCAATCGCCACAATCAAGGAACTGCTCTCTTACATTCCCCAGAACAACCTTGAGGAAGCTCCTGTAGTTCCTACCGCAGACCCTATTTCCCGCGTAGAGGACAGCCTGAACGAGATTATCCCCGATAATCCCAACAAGGCTTACGATATGTACAAGGTGATTGGCGCCATCGTAGATGACGGCAAGTTCTTTGAAATTCACAAGAACTTCGCAAAGAACATCATCGTTGGTTTCGCACACATGAACGGCCGCAGCGTGGGTATCGTTGCAAACCAGCCCCAGATGCTTGCCGGCGTGCTTGATATCAACGCATCCCGCAAGGCATCCCGCTTCGTACGTTTCTGCGACGCCTTCAACATTCCTATCGTCACATTGGTTGACGTTCCCGGCTTCCTGCCCGGAACACAGCAGGAATACGGTGCCATAATAACCAACGGAGCAAAACTGCTCTATGCTTACGGAGAAGCTACCGTTCCCAAGGTTACCGTTACGCTTCGCAAGAGCTACGGCGGCGCGCATATCGTCATGAGCTGCAAACAGCTCAGGGGCGACATCAACTATGCATGGCCTTCAGCTCAGATTGCAGTAATGGGTGCCGACGGTGCAGTTAACATCCTTTATGCAAAGGATCTTAAGAGCACAGAGGCCCCTGCAGAAAAAGCGGCCATCCGCGCAGCCAAGAAAGAGGAATATGAAGACCTCTTCAACAATCCTTACCGTGCAGCGGAAAAGGGCTACATAGACGATGTCATCGAGCCTCGCAATACCCGTTTCCGTGTTATCAGGGCACTGGAGCAGCTTGCCGGCAAGCGCCAGAACGTTCCTGCCAAGAAGCACGATAATCTTCCTCTCTAATAAAGCGGATGATGAAAAAACGTATACTGATAATATCTCTTCTTGCCTGCCTGTGCGGCTTGGGTGCCAAGGCCCAGAACGTATCGGATCTTATCATATCCGAGGCTCTGGCCGTACCCGACAGTACCGGCATCCTGGATGACTACGGCGCCAGGAACGGCTGGATAGAGATCCTTAATACATCGCAGGGTACCGTCACCATAGGCGGCTGCTTCCTGACGGATGACAAATCCAACCTCAAGAAGAGCCTAATCCCCAAGAGTGACAGCCGTACCCAGATACTCCCCCGCCAGGTTATGCTGTTCTATGCCAGCGGAAACGGCGCCCAGGGTACTTTCTACACAGACTTTAAAGTACAGAAGGGCAGCACCGTTTATCTGGTCAGCAACGACGGACGTACAATCATAGATTCCCTGGTTGTACCCGCAAACCTGCCCGACGGAATGTCCGTAGCCAAGTTCCCGGTAGATGCGAAGCAGATTAAGCATGCCACATCTGCCGAGCCTTGCGTTCCTACGCCCCGTATCCTTAACGACAGCGTAGACAGCAAGACCAAGGCCCAGCAGATGGCAGAAAAAGACCCTCACGGCTTCATCCTTACGATTGTTTCCGTAAGCGTTGTCTTCCTGTCACTGGCTATACTCTGGTTCCTGTTCACCAGCCTGTTCAAAGACAAGAGCAAGCAGACAAAGAAAGAGGCTGCTCCCAAGAAGAAGGCTTCATCCAAGGATGTTCCCATGGACGACGCCACAGCTCTTGCCATTGCACTGGCTCTTGAGATGGAACAGGGAGGAGACGACATCGCCGCCATTGCCATGGCCCTGCATCTTCACCTGACGCAGTCTGTCCATGACGCAGAGAGCTTTGTTGTTACCTTCCAGCAGGGCAATAGTTCCGCATGGCGTAATAAACAACTGAATTTCAGACAATTACCTAGATAAATTTTAGACTATGTCAAATTATAAATTCAAAATTTCCGGTAAAGAGTACAACGTTACCATCGGTAGCATTGAAGACAAGATTGCCAAGGTAAACGTTAGCGGCAAAGACTACGAGGTAGAACTGGAGAACCAGCCCGCAGCTGCTCCTGCAGTTGCCGCCGCTCCCGTTGCCGCTGCCGCACAGGCCGCTCCTGCAGCTGCCGCCGCTCCCGCAGCAAAACCCGCAGCAGGCGCAGGTGTAAAGGTTACTTCCCCGCTTCCGGGCGTTATCATTGAAGTTTCCGTTAAGGAAGGCCAGGCTGTAAAGGCCGGCCAGAAGGTTGCCGTTATAGAGGCAATGAAGATGGAAAACGAGATAGCAGCTACCCAGGACGGTACCATCTCTGCAATCCACGTTAACAAAGGCGACTCCGTACTGGAGGGCGCAGACATCGTATCTATCGCTTAACACTCCCCTATGGATCAGATTATAAGCAGTCTGGAGCAGTTCTGGCAGTTTACCGGTTTTGCCAACGTAGCTTGGCAGAATCTGGTTATGATTGCTATTGGAATAGGCTTCATTACCGTTGCCATCATCAAGGAGTGGGAGCCGCTTCTGCTGGTTCCTATCGGCTTCGGTATGATCATTGGCAATATTCCAATGTTCCCCGGACTGAATATCGGTATTTATGAGAACGGATCCGTTCTGAACACCCTGTACCAGGGCGTGAAGATGGGTTGGTACCCGCCGCTCATCTTCCTGGGCATCGGTGCAATGACGGATTTCTCTGCCCTTATTTCGCAGCCACGCCTTATATTAATAGGTGCGGCAGCGCAGATGGGTATTTTTGGCGCATATCTGCTTGCCATGCACGTTGGCTTCCTGCCTAACGAGGCCGGTGCCATCGGCATCATCGGCGGCGCAGACGGTCCTACCGCAATCTTCCTTTCATCCAAGCTTGCACCGGACCTGATGGGTGCAATTGCAGTATCGGCCTACTCTTACATGGCACTTGTGCCTGTGATCCAGAGGCCTATAATGCTTGCCCTCACAAACAAGAAAGAGCGTCTGATAAAGATGCCTACACCCCGTCAGGTAAGCCCTAAGGAGAAGATGATCTTCCCTATCGTCGGCTTCCTTACAACGGCATTCATCGTGCCTTCAGGCCTGCCGCTGCTGGGTATGCTGTTCTTTGGCAACCTGCTTAAGGAAAGCGGTGTCACCCGTCGTCTGGCAGAGACCGCACGCGGTCCGCTCATTGACGTTGTTACCACCCTTATTGGTCTTACCGTGGGTGCATCTACCCAGGCAGACAAGTTCCTTACGGGCAAGAGTCTCCTTATCTTCGGACTTGGACTTCTTTCCTTCGTTATTGCCACTACATGCGGCGTGCTGTTTGTCAAGGGTATCAACGTGTTCATTAAGAACCCCGCAAAGAAGATCAACCCGCTTATCGGTAACGCAGGCGTATCGGCAGTTCCGGACAGTGCCCGCGTATCAGAGGTAGTAGGTAGAGAATTCGACAAAAACAATCACCTTCTTATGCACGCCATGGGGCCCAATGTGGCAGGCGTCATAGGTTCTGCAGTTGCTGCGGGTATCCTGCTCAGCTTCCTTGGTTAAGGAGCTGGCGGGCTGCCCCGCATTTATTTAAATTTATGAGATACAACAGGGTTTTCAACCCAAAATTCTTCCATCTGTTCCAGAAGGGCAGATACAGTAAGGATCGCTTTATCTCAGACTTGATTGCCGGCGTTATCGTGGGTATTATTGCCCTCCCGCTGGCAATTGCGTTTGGTATAGCATCCGGAGTTACGCCGCAGCAGGGCCTTATTACTGCCATTATTGCAGGCTTCATCATTGCAATATTCGGAGGCTCACGCTACCTGATCGGTGGCCCTACAGGAGCCTTTATCGTAGTCATCGCGGGCATTATTGCCAAGTTCGGTATGACCGGACTCACCATCGCAACCATAATGGCAGGTGTCATGCTTGTGGTTATGGGACTCTGCCGTATGGGCGCGGTCTTCAAATTCATTCCCTACCCCATTGTGGTGGGCTTTACAAGCGGTATCGCGCTGACCATCTTCTCTACCCAGATGAAGGACTTTTTTGGTATGGCCGATGTTGCCGTGCCGTCCGGTTTTATTCCTCAGTGGGTATGTTACTTCCAGAATATCGGTAATATCAACTGGCCGGAGGCTGCGCTCAGTTTCTTCTGCCTGCTGACTATTATTATATGGAACAGGTATGTGACCAGAAAAGTTCCTGGAGCGCTGATCGCCCTGCTGCTTGGTACGGCAATCGCTATTATCCTCAACAGTTCTGCAGGCATGGAATTCGCCACCATCGGCTCTAAATTCCCCAGCCTTGCGGGCGGAATGGCCCTTCCTTCTCCGGTAATGCCTGACTTCAGCTACGACACCATCCGCGAGCTGTTCTCGCCGGCCTTTACCATTGCCATGCTGTGTGCCATTGAGTCGCTGCTGGCTGCCATGGTTGCCGATGGTGTAACAGGTAAGCAGCATCATTCAAATACGGAACTCATTGCCCAGGGTATTGCCAACATCGTCACCCCTATCTTTGGAGGTATCCCTTCTACAGGCGCCCTGGCACGTACTATGGCAAGCATCAACAACGGTGCAAAGACTTCTGTCGCAGGCCTTGTTCATGCAATAGTACTGCTCATGATCTTCCTCTTCCTTATGCCTTATGTGGTTTACGTACCGCTTGGCTGTCTGGCTGCCATCCTTGTGGTTGTGGCCTACAATATGAGCGAGTGGAAGACCTTCAAGTACCTGCTCAAAGGCGACAAGAGCGACATTGCCGTGCTTCTGATCACCTTCTTCCTTACGGTGATTGTAGACCTTACCGTTGCCATCGAGTTCGGTATTCTTCTGGCCATTATCCTCTTTGTACGCCGTACGATGCAGACTTCTTCCATCCGTGTTATCGATGAAGAGAGCATCGCCGCTACAGAGGATGACGATATTGCCCAGGCCGGCGACATCGAGCGTCTGGACATCCATAAGGGTGTAGAGATCTACGAAATCAACGGACCTTATTTCTTTGGTCTGGCCGCTAGGGAGGAAGACATGCTTAGCAAGCATCCTACCCGCACCTATTGCCGTATTATCAGGATGAGGAAGGTTCCTTTCATCGATTCTACCGGTGTAAAGAACCTGCGTCACCTTTGCGATATGGCGCGTCAGAGAGGCCTGCAGGTTGTTCTTTCAGGCGTTCAGCCAGAGGTTATGAGTACCCTTGAAAAGTTTGGCATTGACAAAGAACTTGGCCGCGAGCATATCTTCGACAACATTGTTCCCGCGCTCGCCTACGCCAACGACCTTGCCGACAAAGCCAGCAAATCAGAATAAAACAATCCCGCGGTTTTTACCGCGGGATTATTGTTAAGCTTCTTCTTGACAATCCTATTATAATCATTAAGATATTTTGAATAATAGTAGGCATCAACAAAAGGAAGAATCTTATCAGAGAAATCCTCTCTCCATAACTTGCAGTCACAATATTTGATAAAAAAAGCCGTTCCAGTCATTTCCTTCTTCTTAACTGCCTCCACTGCCTCCGGCTCATCATTTAAATGGACTTCTCCACAAAAGCCCTTCATAATTGCCCAGGTAAGAAACATTGCACAATGGTTACAGGAGTATTCCCAAATACGATTTCTGTCTTCATCATTCAGGTCCTTTTCACTTTTTCCTGTGGTCTTGAGATAATTCTGCATCTCTTGTTCATAATACCATACAGCCTTATCGGCCGTAAATGGCTCCATCTTCTTGGTTTTAGAAACTTGTGAACCAAATAAAGAAGCAACAACTGAAATAGCAATTATGCTTGTTAATACAGTTAGATTCATTGCATGTTCTAATTTTTATAATACAATATGCCGGCCGGGGTTGAAGCTGTGATGCTCTCCGGAGAACACATATCCCAGCTGATTGGAGACACACTGTGTCTTGCCAATCACAGCGTCAATGTTCCGGTGCGAATGCCCGTAAATCCAGTAGTCGGCTCCACAATTCACAACAAAGTCGTACTCCTCCGCCGTGAATGCGCCGTTAATACGACTTCCCTTGAAGTCCGGGGCTGAAAGGACAAACGACGGAACGTGGTGCGTAACAATTACCTTGTGTGGCGCTTGAGCCGATAAACAAGCCTCCCGAAGGAAATCCATACAGCGCCGGTGCTCGTTATTGAACTGCTCAAAGTTCAACGTTTCGCCATTATATAGGATCCTGTGGAAGTCCGTAACACCGGACTCTGTGGCAAACGCATCCTGCAAGGAAATGTACGCCCACATCGTAGAAAGAATTACATCTACATCACCAAGAGTTACCACAGCATTATAATAGACCCTCACGTTCGGCCGAATCTGGAGCAATTCGCCGTCCTGGAGCGTCGCAATGTCATAATACTTGTAGAACTCATGGTTTCCGGGAACAACCAGCACCTGCTCGTATTGCTCCGCCACCAAATCCCAGAATGGATGCCTGGAATAATTGTCATCGCCAAGGTAGCCTATATCCCCGGCCAGCACCAGCACGTCACCTGTCTTAGCCAGAGGATGCTGTTTCAAGTACCGCCAGTTATCGGCGAACTCCAGATGGAGGTCTGATGCAAACTGAATTCTCATAACACAAAGCCATCTTTCAATACTCCAAGAACGCCATTCAACACAATGTCATCAATACCTAGAGAACTCTTGAGTGATTGTCTTACAGAAACATCTTCCAAGGCAAGAAGGAAGTCATCAAGCATCTTCCGGATACTTTCTCCAACTTTATACTGCTCGCCAGAAGGCAGATAAGCAGCAGCCATAATAACATCTCTGCGGTGTTTTTTGATGTCGTCGGCATTCACTTTTTTACCCGCCTGCTTATCGGAGAGCAAATTCAAGTATGCCAGGGCTTTCAAGCATATCAAAGCGTCGGCTGAAGCATATCGGATTCCGCCAACCTCCTCGAAGTGAGTCGTCAAATAATTATAGTAGTTCCTATCCAAAATAATAGCCGACAGGTGTGAATACTCTTCGACCGTATTGATATACTCAATATGATGATCCGCCGGTGTGCCGATAGACTCGTCTGGCATAGAAAGAAGCTCTATCTGATTCGGGAAGCCATCTTTTCCGTCGACAAAACTATAGAACACATAGCGCTTTTCTCCGTATAAGTCCTTTCTAGATGCAAATTTGTACCCGCCATCTTTTATGAATTTCCAGAAAGTGCCGATAAACCCCGCTGACAACTCTTGAGGCACCAGCACCATATCAATGTCCGTCGTCTTTCTCGGTCTGATGTCGCCCTCGGGAATGACAGCCCTGCACGCACTGCCACCAATGACAATGAACGAATCGGGAAAAGGAGCGAAAGCCGCCCTAAAAGCATCAATTCCCTTTACGATCTCTTCCATACACTTTCAAGCATATATTCAAGTTCTTTATGGACCCGGGGATCCGGATCATCCTCCATGCTCAAATATAGTGATAATTTGTCTACGCTTGTATTACCGATGACCGGATATCTCCAAAACTCTACAATAATGGGCCCCTCAAACGTGTTAAGGTTCTCGAACTGCTCTTTTTCCCACTCCTTTCCATATACGGCGATAGCCTGCTCGGGATCCGAATCCAGATGAGAGTACATTGATAACGCCGATACTCCGGAGGCGAGAAAGTGTCCTTCGGGCAAGCTGGTGCAATAGTAGCGCTCCTTGATTGGGGATATCATAAACGGCTTCGCTTTATCCCACAGCTCTTTCCCGTTCGATATAAAGTCGATTGATTTGCTTCCGGCCGAATCCCGCTGACACCGACACAGACCCAACTCTTCCAGGTTTTGGACAGCTTTGGCAATGCTGACATAGGTATATGGAAGGGCTCCCGCTAATTCTTGCAGGGACCGATGTTCAAGTGACTCACTCTGGATGTGAAACATAATCAGGTACTGAGCAGCCGCCGAGAGCTTTGTCGATGCTTTTTTCTTCTTTACCTGGGATGCCATAAGCATTGGCAAGAAAGCATCTCTTTCTCCTGAGATATAATAAACTCCATGTTCTAGCAAACGCTTACGCTGGTAAAATAGAAGGCTGTCGAAGAAAAAAACAACCACACGGCCGAATATTTCTTCTATGCGATCGGCCGTCTTTCTGCATGTTGAAGGCGTGGATTGCTTCTGATTCGGCTCCAACAATATCATCTGACATCCTTTAAAGGAGAAATCATAGAAACGGTAACTATAGGAATAAATAATGGGGACACCCTTTAGCTGCGCCCTTGACCATTCCCTCAAAGGAATTGAGATACCTGCAACAGTTACTTTATCCATATAAATTGCACTATTATACATATGGTATATAACAATGCAAAAATAGAAATAATATTTTAATTATCAAATCATCATCACATAAAAAACGAAACGAGAATGAGACTTTAATCTGAGAAGTTCACACTCGCCTCTATGAACGAACCATCTTCCTCAAAACAAATATCTAAAGTATACATATCAAGTCCCATAAAATGAAAAGGAGGAGTTTTTAAAAAGTATGTTACCCATTTGTCACCCACTTGTATGTGATGGCCTCCCATCATCTCTGGGCCTAACAGTTCCGCCACCTCTTCTATATTCGGTTTTTCAATGTTTAGTTTTGTGACAAGGTCATCTGACATATAGTACCGAATCTTCTGAACTGGATGATGCTTCCAAACCCACTCGTTGAAAGGAATCTGCAGACCGAATGTTGGTGTTATCGACATGGTGACACATATAAACACTATCACCAAGAGAATAATACCTGTGAGCTTTACTATTCTTTTTGTTGACTTGCCCATATTCGAAATTTACAATAAATTTCGAATATCCAGCAAATGTGTTCAAAAACTAAAGATAGTCCAAAGAGTAGTCTGAGGCGGCTTGGTAGCCATTAACTGACTGTATCTTCCCCATCTGAACTATCCCTAACTTCCTTTGGTTGCAATAGCTCTTTTATTTTGGTGGCAGGCTTAATGTATTCACTTGGCTGGGAATGAAGGTCGTAGTATTTGTTGAACTCCTCAGCAATCACATATGCAATTTCCTCAGGAGTGCGGTTCTTGGATATACGATGGGATATATTTCTGGATTCTATATCATATTCATCGGAAGGTGCTCTACCTTTTAATAAGCCAAATAAATCCAACTCATCTATGACACTCTTAACAATAAGGAATATGCACCTGTCCCCAGGGCCGTATTCAAAATCCAAACAATAAATACTAGGAATTCCGCAATGACCACCAAGTTCTTTTTGTCCTAAATAGTAATTCAAGAACAAAATGATGCACATTGATGAAGACTTGACTTTTACAAGCTGAAAATCCCAAAAGTTGTATTTGTCACTGTTGCTGAGAAGGAAGTTGGTTAATTGAGCAGCAGACAAATGATTTCCAGTGTCCCATATTTCATCATATGATGGCGATGAGGATAATTCCGATACTGGCTTGATTACATATTCACTTGGTTTAGACACAGCAAAACCACTATCAATGTTTTCTGTAAAGAAAGCATCAACCTTCATTAACAACTGCTCTATATAACTCGATGTAATCTCCATACGATATCTTACAAAGATACACATTTTCTATGATTCCATTTTACTATTCTTCCTCTTTCACCAGGATGATTCCATCCAAAAATGGGAAGTAATTGGGTAGTAAAAATACAGAAAAAGCCAAGGCAAAACCTTGGCTTATATCTATAACTACTTGATAGTCAAATTAATATTCCTCCTCGTTCCAGAAGAAGTCTTCCTTAGTGGGATAGTCGGGCCAGATGTCTTCAATGGATTCATAGACCTCGTTTTCTTCTTCTAGTTCCTGAAGATTTTCTATAACTTCTTCCGGCGCACCGGAGCGATTTGCATAGTCAATAAGTTCTTCTTTGGTTGCGGGCCACGGAGCATCGTCCAGGCTGCTGGCAAGTTCAAGTGTCCAATACATAGGGGTTATTTCTTTAAATGGTTATTATTCAATTAATTACGTTTCCAGGGCCTTACAGTGCCCTTTATAGGCGGCAAATATAGATAAAAATTCTAAAAAAAATACCTACATTTGCAGCGAATTATTCACAATATTATTAATGGCATATATTAGAGAAGATTTATACGACCCTCAAGTGACCGAACAGATAGCCGGTCACGTAAAGGAGATCCTGGCTTTGCTTGGGGAAGATACCACCCGTGAGGGCCTTCTTAAAACCCCGGAGCGCGTAGCAAAGTCGCTGCAGTACCTTACAAAGGGCTACAGCCAGAATGGCGTAGAAATCGTGAAATCAGCGCTTTTTGACGAGCAATACCAGCAGATGGTTCTGGTTAAAGATATTGAGCTTTTCTCTATGTGCGAGCACCACATGCTCCCCTTCATAGGAAAGGCCCACGTAGCATATATTCCCAAAGGCAAAATCACCGGCCTGAGCAAAGTTGCCAGGGTTGTTGAAACCTATGCACGCAGGCTCCAGGTTCAGGAACGCCTTACCATAGAAATTCGTGACGCCATCCAGGAGGCACTTCATCCGCTTGGAGTGGCAGTTGTCATTGAGGCGATGCACACATGCATGATGGTTCGCGGGGTTGAAAAGTCCAACGCTACCACAACGACATCCGCATTCTCCGGCGCATTCATGCAGTCCCTCAGGACCAGGAGCGAATTCCTCAAACTCATCGGCAAGTAAAGAACCCGTAAAATACACTACAATGGCAGGTAAGAATCACATTGTCATCATGGCCGGCGGCATTGGCAGCAGGCTATGGCCCATCAGCACTCCGGAGTGTCCCAAACAGTTCATCGACGTTATAGGCACAGGAAAATCACTGATCCAGATGACCGTAGAACGCTTCCTGCCTGTTGCGCCCATAGAGAACTTCTGGGTTGTGACCGGCTCAAGATATGTAGCACAGGTGCGTGAGCAGTTGCCGCAGATTCCGGGAAGCCACATTCTTGCCGAACCCGAGGGCCGCAACACCGCTCCCTGCATTGCATACGCCTGCCGCAAGGTGGCTAAAGTAGATCCTGAAGCCAACGTAGTAGTTACCCCTTCAGACGCTCTTGTAGTAGATACAAAGAAGTTCCAGGGCGTCATCAGCAAGGCTCTTCAGGCCGTTAACGGCACAAACAAGATAGTTACCATAGGTATTACCCCCACAAGGCCTGAAACAGGCTACGGTTACATCTGCGCGGAGTCTTTGGAGCAGGAAACCGTTGTAAAGGTTTCAGAGTTTAAGGAAAAACCCAATCTGGAAACCGCCAAAGAATATCTGGCTGCAGGAAACTACTTCTGGAATGCCGGAATCTTTGTTTGGAACGTAGCTACCATCAACTCCCAGCTGCGCGCCTATGCGCCGCAAATTTCCGGCGTAATGGACAAAATAGAGCCGGCCCTGTTCACCGCACAGGAGGACGAAGCCCTTAAGGCTCATTTCTGCGAATGCGAAAAGATTTCCATAGACTATGCAGTCATGGAAAAGTCAAAAGATATCTACGTAATTGCCTGCGAACCCCAGTGGAGCGACCTTGGCACCTGGGTTGCCGTAAAAGAGCACATCGCTCCCGACGCTGACGGCAATTGTGTGGTTGGAGACGCCCGTTTGTTCAACTGCAAGAACTGCGTAGTACACGTTCCCGCTGGTGCTCAGATAGTTATAGAGGGCGTTCAGGACAGCATCGTGTCCCTTAAAGACGGCCGACTGCTCATCTGCCGCCTGTCGCACGACCAGGACATTAAAGAAATGAGTAAATTTTAGTAAAAAAAGTTCTAAAATATTTGGAAGTTTCAACTAGGATATATACCTTTGCAATCCCGTTTGAAAACGGAACTGGTAAGACTCGTTAGCTCAGTTGGTAGAGCATCACACTTTTAATGTGGGGGTCTCGGGTTCGAGCCCCGAACGGGTCACGAGAAATACTGCTTCCTTAGCTCAGTTGGTAGAGCACGACACTCTTAATGTTGGGGTCCAGGGTTCGAGCCCCTGAGGGAGCACAAAAAAAGAGAGGATTTTTTGAAGAGGGCACTGAAAAAGTCCCTTTAGAGGCTTCCTAAATTAATCGAGGAAATGTT
>R24__coassemble_679_pt1 | contig 21723 bp, 19 predicted proteins | sample R24__metabat2_low_PE_050 | metagenome-assembled genome bin R24 | reverse complement strand
GTTTTTTATTGCCGAAAATGTGATTTTTTCGCGAAAAAAGGTGCCGAAAATGTGATTTTTTCGCGAAAAAAGGTGCCGAAAATGTGATTTTTCCGGTTTTTTTGATGCCGAAAATGTGATTTGACCATGGAATTACCCTCCGCGCTACCGTCCAAAAAGTGCCAATAGTGGGCGTCAGCGGCGTTTTTTAGGGGGTGTAACGCCCATATTCACTGGGATGTGGGCGTTACATGGGGTATTTTCTGGCGCTACCGTCCAAAAAGTGCCAAAAGTGGGCGTTAGCGGCAGCGTAGCTGTGGTGATTTACCGGTAAGACCTACTCCTGCCCAAAGCTAGCGGCCAGGCAGAGCTGGGCGGCGGCGCGGTCCGGCAGGCAGTCCAGGTGGAAGACTTTGACGCCCATGGCGGCCTTCTCAATGGCAGCGGTTATGTGGTCCATGACGCCACGGTCCCAGCGGATGGCAGAGACGGAGCCCATGAGCGCGGCATAGGCGGCCAGGCCGGTTTCCGGTGCGATGCTGTTTTGCGGGGCTTGTTCCAGGCGGACGATGGCGTTTACCGGGGCGCAAATATTTCTGTAGCAGGGGGTTTTGCCGCTCCAGGGGGTGCCGTAAACAAGGAGCTTACCATCGGCAGAAAAGCCAAGGGCCGGGTTGTCGTCGTTAAGCAAATCTGCCCCGGGGATGTGTTCCAGCCACAGGCGGCTGTGGGTGCTTTTGCCGGTGCCGCTCTTGCCCAGGAAAATATTTGCCTTGCCCTTGTAACCAATTACAGATGAGTGAATTAGCAGTACGTCTTTGACGGCGGCGTTATAGGTGAACATTATCATCAGTGCCGTGGTCATTTGAAAGACTGTGCCAAAGGCGCGAAGCTCGTTGTCAGTAAAAATGACGCCCTTCTTGTTGTCTTCTGACAGGGCTAGTATGGCGGATGGCTTGCCGGTTTGCTGGTTCTCGTCCAGAGTGAAGCGGGCCATGCCGTTGCAGTTATATATGCTGTAGTAGGGGAGTTGATCGTGTACGTTGATGACCAGTTTACCAAGTTCCGGTGCGGATTCTATGCCACGCCTAACGGTAAGTGAAAACAGCGGCTCTCCGTCGTCAACCCTGAACGGTGCGTATTGAGAGAGGTCCAGGCCGTGGGCGCCGGGTAGCAGTTCTTCTCGTGTTTGGACGAGTGTGCGATGGGGGACGTCGTCTCCTGCGCGGGTGGGTCTGATGTCCAGGCCGGCCTGCCCTCTTGCTGCTTTGGCGATGCGTTCCAGTACTACGGGGGAGTACTCCATTTCGCTTAGCGGGGCCTCCAGCACCACTTCGAACGTTATTCCTGCTACTTTGTATTTCATTATCCTTCTGCTGATTATCAATTAGTTACGCATTCTGCTTGTTGCAAATTGACAACAAGCAAATCATCTAAGATATTGACTTTCAATGGTGCCATTTGCGGGCGGGGCTAATAGCGCGGTGGCATCTTCCAGCGACAGTGCGGCTTCTACGCGGAAGCCGCCGCAGGCGGTGCGGCAGAGGCTGTGTAGGTGGGCGCCGGTGCCGAGGGCTTCGCCCAGGTCGCGGGCGAAGGCGCGGATGTAGGTGCCTTTGCTGCAGGCGATGCGTACATCTGCGCGGGGCAGCCCTAGGTGGCTGTTATCTGTCACGTTTATCCTGCTACTTGCTCCGGAACTACTGTTTTGACTATCTGACAGGGGGTTGTCCTGCAAGGTCGTGCCACCCCCGTAGTTCACCCCAAAGAAATGTTCCATTTTTTGGGGACCCCGATTATCTCGCACGGAAGGGGGGCCGGCAGGGCAAACCCCTTCCAGATCCGCTTCCTCAAACGCCAACAGCTCTGCCTCTTCAATGCGAATGGTCTGCCGGGAGAGGAGCGCGGCGGCCTCGGCGTCAAGGGCATCCAGGCTGCCGGCGCGATACAACTTACGCGCAAGCTCGTACGCGCGCACGCCGTCAACACTCTTGGCAGAAAACAACGGAGCAATCTGCTCCTGCTCGCCAATAAATGAAGTCAGCGCCCCGGCAACAGCCTCCGGCGTAACGCCATCGTGCGCGTAAAACTTATCGATTGGCTTCTCAAGGTCGTAAGACGGAGTAGTGGCACCAAAAGTGATGCCAGCAACGTACTCTTTGTCGCTACGCTGAATCTCTTCTGCAAGCCGCGTAGCCTTGCCTATACAAATGATAAGCACACCGGTAGCCAAAGGATCCAACGTACCGGCGTGCCCAACTTTCAGATTCTTCTGGCCAAAATGCTTCTTAGCGGCAAACTTAAGCTTACGTACAACATCTGCCGACGTCCACCGGTAAGGCTTGTTAACGGGAACAATTATTCCTTCCGGATAGTCTTCGATGTTACGGGACAGTATCCCCATCCCGCGGCTTGCCACCAGCACGGCCATTATTAACAGTCTATTTTATCTATCCTCCGCTGATGACGACCACCCTCGAAGGGAGTTGTAAGCCAGGTATTTACAATCTCCTGTGCAACATCGTACGGAATGAAACGGGCCGGCATTACAAGCACGTTTGCATTATTGTGCTGCTTAACCAGGGCGCCAATCTCTTTAGACCATGCAAGACCAGCGCGTATTCCCTTATGCTTGTTAAGGGTGATGGCCATGCCGTTTCCGGTGCCGCAAAGGGCTATGCCAAGATCAACTTTGCCGTCCAGAACGGCCTGTGCAAGGGGATGTGCAACGTCAGGATAATCCATGCTGTCCGTTGTGTCGGTGCCAAAGTTTACTACCTCTATGTTCTGGCCTTTGAGCCATTCTACAAGGCGGTTTTTGTAATCTACTCCGGCGTGGTCGTTGGCGATACCAATTTTCATAGTATTACTGTTTTTATGAGAGTTTTTCCTTGGCAAATGCAATGCGGGCTGCAAACTCATCACGTCCTATAAAGGATACGATGTCTGCTATTCCAAGTCCGCTGGATGCGCCGGTAAGGGCCAGACGCAGGCAGTTCATAACCTTGCCCATAGGCCACTCGCGCTGGCGGATGAAGCCCTCAAGAGCTTCTTCTACGTTCTCTTTTGTAAGGTCGAAGCTGCCTTTAATAACGGCATCTGCGGCCTCAAGTGCCATAGCAACGTTCTCTTCTTTCCAGAACTTATCTACATCCTTCTGAACAAACTCTGCAGGTGCTACAAACAGGTAAGAGGCAATGTCCCAGAAGTCTGCTACGAAGGTGGCTCTCTCCTTAATAAGGGCAACTACCTTTTCTACGTAAGCAGCATCCGCCTTAACACCCTTAGCCTCAAGGATGGGCATGAACAGGGCTGCAAGTTCTGCGTCTGACTTCATACGCAGATATTCCCTGTTGTACCAGCGTGCCTTTTCAGGATTGAAGCGGGCACCGGACTTAACTATACGGTCAAGAGAGAAGACAGGGATAAGCTCGTCAATAGTAAAGAGCTCGCGGTCGTCGCCAGGGTTCCATCCCAGGAAGGCCAGAAGGTTCACAAAGGCCTCGGGGAAGTAGCCGTCTTCGCGGTAGCCGCGGGATACTTCACCCTCTGGGTTAACCCAACGAAGCGGGAATACCGGGAAGCCCAGTTTGTCACCGTCACGCTTGCTGAGCTTGCCTTTACCGTCCGGCTTAAGCAGCAGGGAAAGGTGGGCAAAACGGGGCTGTGAATCTGTCCAGCCAAAGGCCTTGTAAAGCAGGTAGTGGAGCGGCAGCGACGGGAGCCATTCCTCGCCACGGATGACCTCTGAAATCTCCATCAGATGGTCGTCTACAATGTTGGCAAGGTGGTAGGTAGGCAGCTCGTCAGCCCTCTTCCACAGCACTTTGTCGTCCAGAGTGTCAGTATTAACCTCTATATGGCCGCGGATAAGGTCGTCCATAGCAACTACGGTGTTCTCCGGCATCTTGAAGCGGACGGTCCAGTCAGTGCGCTCTGCAAGCAGGCGTGCTGTCTCTTCTGCGCTCATGGTCAAAGAGTTCCTAAGCTGCATTCTGGTCTTCTGGTTGTAGATGAAGGTCTGTCCTGCACCTTCTGCCTCTGCACGCTTAGCGTTGAGCTCTTCTGCAGTATCAAAAGCATAGTAGGCATTGCCGCTGGCAACCAGCTGCTCTGCATACTGCCTGTAGATGGGCTTGCGCTCGCTCTGGCGGTAGGGTGCATGCGGATGCTTGTCAGAGGCTACGGAAACAACGTTTCCGGCCTCGTCCACGCCCTCGTCGGCTTTGATGCCGCACCAAGCCAGGGCTTCAATTATGTATTTTTCTGCTCCGGGTACAAAGCGATGAGAGTCGGTGTCCTCAATTCTTATGATGAAGTCACCGCCATTCTGCTTGGCATAAAGATAGTTATACAGTGCTGTGCGCACACCGCCCATGTGAAGCGGGCCGGTGGGCGAGGGTGCAAATCTTACTCTTGTCCTTCTTTTTTCCATGTTCTATTCGTCGTCAGTGTGATGTTTTGTAACTCTCCTGATGGCTGCAACCTGTTCCAGTTCGCTTTTGCTCTGCCCGGGCTCAATTATGAGCACAGGTTTTTCATCGGGAGAAAATGCAAATTTACGAACATTTTCCGTAGTACTGTATCCAATCTTCGTAGGATTTATATCATCGTCGGGCAACATTATCTCTCCGGTCATGTCATCTTCCTTGTGATACTCAAAATCTTTATCGATGATAATGAGCTTTCCAAGGTCTGCGCCAAAGGATACAAGATTCATCTTGAAGCCTGTTGCAATGACGGTAATTTTAACTTTGTCGCCGAATTCGGGGTCGTCGTTGAACACCAGTCCGTGCTTGAATCGCCTTGTGCTTCCGGTCTGCTCTGCAATCAGGTCCTGAATCACCTTGATGTCGTCCATCTTGAGGCCTTTCTCGTTGCGGCCTACGGTGATGTTTACAAGCAGGTTCTGGGATGTCTTAAGGTCGTAGTCGTTAAGCAGCGGGGACTCCAGGGCGCCCTTTACGGCGTCTTTAAGACGATTCTCTCCGGTGCCTTCGCCGCAACCCATCAGGGCCATGCCGCTGTTCTTCATCATATTGCGGACATCCTTGAAGTCCACGTTCTGGTAGCCAGTGGTGGAGATGATCTCTGTGATGCCCTTCACTGCCGTTGCAAGTACCTCATCTGCAAGAGGATAGGCATCCTGAATAAGCAGGTTGCCGTAGTAGTCGTACAGCTTTTCGTTGTTGATGATGAGCAGGCTGTCAACGTTCTTTTCAAGCTCGTGTATGCCGTCGATGGCCTTGGAAATGGTGTCATCGCCCTCGTTCTTAAAGGGGATGGTAACAACGCCCACGGTAAGAATTCCCTTGTCCTTTGCCATCTTGGCAATGACAGGGCAGGCGCCGGTTCCGGTACCACCGCCCATGCCGGCGGTAATGAAGACCATCCTGGTGTCCGGGGTCAGCAGCTTGCTGGTAATGATGTCCTGGCTCTCAAGGGCGGCGTTACGGCCTTCGGTGGGGTTGGTACCTGCACCAAGGCCTTCTCCCAGCTGAATCTTTGTGGGAACGGGGCTCTTGCGAAGCGCCTGTGCATCCGTGTTGCATACAAGGAAGCTACAACCCTTTACTTTCTGGTTGTACATGTACGATACTGCGTTGCATCCGCCTCCGCCCACGCCAATAACTTTGATAATGGAAGAGGAAGTCTCCCAATCCGGGGGAGTGATTTCCAAATTGTCAATGTAGTCGTTCATATCCTTATACGCTTTCGTTTTCGTCCATTTCATTGGACATGTTGTCCACAAACTGCTTTACCTTAGCCCAAGTTATATTAAGGATGCCTGGCTTCTTCGGCCGTTTCGGCTCGCTTCTTTTCTTTTCATCCTCAGGCTTCTTTACTTCTGTCCCTATTACAACATCCGTGTTGAACAGGGAGGGTTCGCCGTTGGCATTGGGCTCATCGTCACCTGTATCGACGGTAATGGGCTCTTGAATGCCCTCCTCTTCTTCCTCTGCCTTCGGGCGGATGGGCTCGTCAATGCAGCTAAGCAGGCCATCGTCCTTTGCAGAAAGTATCATACCGATGGAAGTGGATGCATCCGGATCGAAGATGGTAGGGTAGCCAGATGCAGAGAACTTCCTTCTGGGGAAGCCAATCCTTACATTGTATCCGGACAGGTCCTTGATATACATGGCTATGTTGGTGAGGTTGGCGCAGCCGCCGGTAATTACCAGACCGCCGCGAAGCTTGTCTGCCAGGCCGCTTCGCTGAATCTCATAGAGCATGGCGTCCGTAATCTCCTTCACGCGGGCGGTGATAATCTCTGAAAGGTACTTCACCGGGATCTGCTTGAAGCCCTCAAGCTCGTCGCCCTCTATCTGTATGATCTTTTCTCCCAGGGTCTGCAGCTTCTCGGGGATGCAGGCTCCAAAGGCAAGCTTGATGTTTTCTGCAAGCTTCTCGGCAATAAAACATTCGCTCTTGATATCCATTGTGATGGATTTTCCGCCGAAGGGGATGGAAGCATAGTAGCGCAGTATGCTGCCCTGGTAAATGGTAACGGATGTTGCACCCGCACCGATGTCCACCAGAGCCACGCCGCTGGCCATTTCGTCCTCTGTCAGTACAGACTTGGCCTGTGCAATAGGAGTGAAGTACTTCTTGGCAATGGCGATTCCAAGCTCGTTGAAGATCTTGTCAACGGTCTTCTCTGATGACTTTTTGCCTATGAAGAGCTTGAAGTTGCCCTCGAAGTTGCGGCTTATTACGCCCACAATGTCATCCTCTATGAGCTGGAAGTTCTCGTCGTCAGAGAAAGACTGGGCAATGGCGCCGTAAATCACGTCCTTGTTGGGGTCCTGCAGGGGATAGTCGTCCTGGGCCAGGGACTTAAGGCTTTCTACCTCTTCTTTGGTAATAACCTCGTCCTGGTTGCTGCGCTCTACCTTTGCCGTTGCGGTCTCCTGACGGATGTCGCACCTTGGCAAATCTACTACAACCTGCATGATCTTGATGCCAAGATCCCTTTCTGCCTCTTCTATGGCAGCCTTAATAGGTGCAGTAGCCTTCTGCGGGTTGTAAACGGCACTGTTGCGTATGCCGTCGGACTTGTGCTTCTTGTAGTACAGGATCTGTACGTCGTCTCCATTGATTCTTGCCACGGTCAGCGTGATGTTCGCCGTACCCATGTCAATCGCGGCAATATACTTTTCTTCCATATAGCGGTTGTTTTATCTGCAAATTATCTGTCCCTTGTACCTTACGTTAACCGTAGAGTATTTCTTTCCTTCTTCGCGGGACGCTATATACTTGTAGTACTTTTCTATCCTCTTAAACTTCTCTTCCCACTTTTCCGGGAAGCCAAAGATGAACTTTTCTTCTCCCTGAGCCGGTACAAGCACCAGCGAGCCGTCCTTGGACGATGTTATCTGTACGATGGCTCCTTTCCATATCTTGCTGTTCTGTATGTAGTCCAGCATGCCGATGATGCCGTTCATCCAGGCCCGTCCCTTTTTGTCAGTTATCTCGCCCTTGAAGTCCTTATCCTCTGTGAAGGGGAAGTCTCCGTCCACAATGGGGATGCGGCCGGTATATTTCTTCCTGATGGGGAAGATGAAGCCGGATGCATCGGCATAAAAACTGCTCGTAGAGCTGTGGAAGCGCGCTACGGGGGTGCGCTGCCTAACATCGACATGCAGTATGCCGTCCGTGCTCATGTAGGCCTCGCTGCCCAGGATGGCGGCTTTGCCGGCGAGCATTTCTTCTATCTTCCACAGAAGTATGCTGTCTGCGCGTTTGCCGTTCCACGGGCCGATCTCTGAAAGAATGTATTCTTTTACATCCGCTGCTGTCACAAAGGTGCCACGGGCACTGTCCAGAACCTGAACCTTCAGGCCCTGGCAGGTAAGCAGGTGATGCCTTCTGTTGCTTTCTTTGTTAAGAATCACCAGAAGACCAATGCATGCCACGATTGCCAGAATGGACAGCGGATATTTAAGAAGTGCTTTCATTTATCTTTTCAGGAGCATTTCTGTTATGGGGCCTATGTAGCGGTCAACATTGCCTGCGCCAAAGCTTACAAGAACGTCAAGCTTCTCGTTTTCAAGAGTTTGCATCAGCTCTTCTTTCTTAATAAGTATCTTTTCAGGCGCTGTGACCTTGTCAAATATAATCTCTGAGGTTACTCCCGGTATGGGTTCTTCCCTTGCCGGGTAAATGTCCAGCAGTATAAGCTTGTCCACTGCGCTAAGGGCCTTTGCAAAGTCTGCGGCAAAGTCTCTTGTGCGGGTGTACAGGTGGGGCTGGAAGATGGCGGTAAGCTTGCGTCCGGGGAAGATGTCCCTTATGCTTCTAATTGCTGATGCCAGTTCTTCCGGATGATGTGCATAGTCGTCTATGTATGCCAGGCCGGGCTTGTTCACGTGGAAGTCCATCCTTCTTACAACGCCCTTGAAGCTGCCTATTCCTGCCTTTACAGCCTCCGGCTCAAGTCCGTGGCAAAGGCAAAGGGCAGCTGCTGCAACGCTGTTTTCTGCGTTGAAGCGTCCGGGAGTGCCCACTTTCACGTCTTTAATTACGCCGTCCGGGTAAACCAGGTCAAAGATGTAGTGACCGGTTTCATCGATATGCAGGTTCTCCGGGTGGAAGTCAGCCGTCTTGCTGGTAAGGCTGTAGGTAAGAATGCGGGCCTTGGTGTCCTTTTCTGAAATGGGCAGGCCTTCTTTCTTAATTACGACCTCTGAAGTCAGGGCTGCAAAGTCCCTGAAAGCCTGCTGATAGCTTTCCAGCGTGCCGTAAATATCCAGGTGATCAGCATCCATCGCCGTGATAACGGCAACGGCGGGCCTAAGCTGCAGGAAGGAGCGGTCGAATTCGTCCGCCTCTACCACTACAACGGGCTCGTGGCTTACAATCAGGTTGCTGTTATAGTTCTTGGAAATTCCGCCCAGGAAGGCGCTGCAGCCCTTGTTGTGCGCAGTGATTATGTGCGCTGCTAGGGTAGAAGTGGATGTCTTTCCGTGGGTGCCGGCAACAGCAAGGCACTTCTGGCCGCGGGTAATCTCGCCCAGAATGGCAGAGCGCTTGATTACGGTATAGTCGTTGGAATTCACGTAAACAAGCTCTCCCATGTCGCGGGGGATGGCCGGGGTGTAAACCACCAGCGTGTGATCCTTGTCCTTGGGGACGTAAAGCGAGTTGTCCGTATAGTGCACGGCGATACCTTCCTTCTCAAGTTCCTTTGTAAGGTCTGACGGAGTTTTGTCGTAACCGCTTACCTTAAGTCCCTTGCGATGGTAATACCTTGCGATGGCACTCATTCCAATGCCACCGATACCAATGAAATATACCTCTTTCCAGTCCATTATTTGTCAAGTACTTTATAAATACAATCGACTATGGTTTTGCCGGCATCTGTAAGTGCCAGTTCTGATATGTTCTTTTCCAGTTCCTGGATCTTTGCGTCGTTGGCAACAAGGTCCAGGGCGGTGGGCATCAGGTCCTTGACGGCATCGGCATCCTTTACGATGAGGGCGGCGTCCTTGCGGACCAGTGCCATTGCATTGTGGGTCTGATGGTCCTCGGCCACGTTGGGTGAGGGTACAAAGATGGCGGCCTTGCCTGCGGCGCAAAGTTCTGAAACCGTGCTTGCGCCGGAGCGGGTGATAACTACGTCGGCAACGGCGTAGGCCAGGTCCATCCGGCCGATGAAGTCTGTATGGTGGATGCGGCTGAGGTCTGCTCCCTTGGCCTTCATTTCTGCCATGAAGGCATCGACGCCGGCCTTATAATACTTGCCGCACTGCCACAGAACTTCTACGCAGTCGCCTCCGGGGCAGCCTGCCTCTATCCATGCCTTCATGGCATTGTTCAGCGTGCCGCTGCCCAGGCTTCCGCCCAGAATAAGTATGTGGTCCATGCCCGGGTTCAGGCGGTAGAATTCAATTCCGTCGTGAACCATCTGCACGTCGGCCGGAACAATGTCCTTGCGGATAGGGTTGCCGGTCATGACTATCTTGTCTTTGGGGAAGAATCGTTCCATGCCTTCGTAGGCAACGCAAATGCAGTCTGCCTTGCCACCAAGAAGTTTGTTGGTAAGTCCGGCAAAGCCGTTCTGCTCTTGCAGCAGGGTGGGGATGCCCATCTTCTGGGCAGCCTTGAGCAGCGGTCCGCTGGCATATCCGCCTACGCCTACGGCGATGTCCGGGCGGAAGTCCTTAAGCACCTTCTTGGCCTTGCGGGCGCTGGCAATCAGCTTGAAGGGAACCTTCAGGTCGTTGATAATGTTCCTGAGGTTAAGCTTGCGCTGCAGGCCTACAATAGGAAGGCCCACAATCTTGTACCCTGCGGCAGGTACCTTCTCCATCTCCATCTTTCCTTCGGCACCTACAAACAGTAGTTCTGTATCAGGGTTGGCCTCTTTCAAGGCGTTGGCAATGGATATGGCCGGGAAGATGTGACCTCCCGTACCGCCTCCGCTGATGATTACTCTTAACTTCTTGTATTCCATATTATTATGCTTCCTTTTCTTCTTCTTGTTCCTGTTCCTGGATGTCCGGCTCCATGCTGTCAAACTGGTCAAGGTCGTTCAGGCCGTCCTGAACATGGTCTCCGCTGCTGCTGATAAGCGGCGTGGCCTGTTCTACCTCTTTATCCATCTGCTTCTTAACCATGCGGGATACGGCCAGGATAATGCCAAATGCCACGCTGAAGGCCAGGAAGGACGCTTTACCGTGGCTAATCATAGGCAGCGTCTGTCCCGTCAGCGGCCCCAGATCCACATTGATGAACATGTGCATCAGCGCCTGTCCGGATATCATCACCACAAGGCCGGCAATGGCCGTTTTGGTAAAGCAGTTGGTAGAGTTCCTGACCAGGATCGTGCCTCTGGCAAGCAGGCTGCCGTAAAGCAGAATCACTATCAGGGCTCCGATAATTCCGTATTCCTCTACTATGAAGCTGAACATGTAGTCCTCGAACATGATAGGCACCACATAGCGCTGGGTACTGCCACCGGGGCCTTTGCCAATGATGCCGCCCTCGCTAACCGCTACCTTCGCACTGATGGGCTGCTTCATTCGGCCGTACACTTCTTCATACTCCTTGGTGCCGCGCTGGCCCGTTTCTATCAGCCGGATGAGCTCTGCCTCGGGGTCTTCCTTGGCCATGGAAATACGCTCGATGGCCGTTCCTATACGCTCGAAGACCTTGCCTCCGCTTATCTTATAAACACCTATGCAAAGGAAGACCATGGCTACGCCGCAGGCTACCAGGCCAAGGATGTACTTGAACTTGACGCCTCCTATCAGTATGGTGATGGACATTACCAGGGCTACGAACAGCGTACTGGAAACGCCTCCCATCAACGTCAGCAGGCACACTACTCCCATGGGGAAGAATACGTACATGAATAGCCTCCAGCCGGGTTTTTTCATGAAGTTCATGCCCCAGCCAACCATGCGGTCCGCCAGCTTAAGCTTGTTCTCGTTAAAGGCCTGTACGGCCCAGGCAAGGTACATTATCATCATCACCTTGGTAAACTCGAACACGTGCAGCTGGAAGCCCATGACGGACAGGGCTCGTACGGCGCCGTTAATTCTTACTGCCCTGATAATAGGCGTGTTAAGTCTTATGGCCAGTGCCGCCAGCATCAGGAACGACAGCAGGAAGCACATCTTGGAAATGAAGCGCAGTACTCCTATCTTCTTAATGAATGCGTAGAAGAAGAGTATTACGCCTAAGCCCAGAGCGGATATCATCACCTGTTCGTTGATGATGGCGCCTCTGGTGCTCTTGTTCATAAGGGCAAGGAGCGGGGTAGAGGAAGATATAGCCACAATGGATATCAGGATAAGCATCAATACGATTATCCAGATAACCTTGTCGCCCTCGATCTTGTCTATGAGCCTGAATATGTTGGTTTTTTTGTTCTCGCTCATTGCCTTAATTATGGTTTAGAGGTTTCTAACGGCCTCTTTGAATTTCTCTCCGCGGTCTTCGTAGTTCTTGAAAAGGTCGAAGCTGGCGCAGCAGGGGCTCAGCAGCACTACGTCGCCCTCGGCGGCAAATGTGCTGGCCTTGCGGACTGCCTCTTCTGCTGACAGTGCGTCAACTATCTTGTTTTCTCCCAGGATGGGTCCGAAGCTCTTGTGCAGCTTGGCATTATCTACGCCAAGGCAGATAAGGGCTTTTACTTTTTCGCGTACAAGGTCGTCCAGAACGCTGTAGTCGTTGCCCTTGTCGGTTCCGCCGGCAATCCAGATCACCGGTTTCTTCTGGCATTCAAGGGCGTACCATGCAGAGTCTACGTTGGTGGCCTTGGAGTCGTTTATGTAAAGTACGCCTTTTACGCTCAGGACGGGTTCCAACCTATGCTCTATGGGCTGGAAGGTCTCAAGCGAATTGCGAATTATCTTGTTGTCGATGCCGGATGCTTTTGCGGCCAGTGCGGCTGCCATTGAGTTGTAGATGTTGTGCTTTCCGCCAAGGGCGAGCTCTTCAAGGTAAAGGTCGCACTCGTCTTTCTGGTAGCGGACAACAATCTTGTCGTCCTTAATGAAGGCGCCCTGCTCCAGTTCTACACCTTCTTTCTGGGTGAAGGGCAGCATCTTGGCCTGGGTTACAATCTGGCTAAGGTGACCCACGGTGATGGCATCGTCAGAGTCGAAGATGAAGCAGTCGTCGTGGCGCAAATTCCTGATAATGCGGAACTTAGAGCGTACGTAGTTCTCCATCTTGTAGTCGTACCTGTCAAGGTGGTCCGGGGTGATGTTGGTGATGATAGCAATGTCCGGGCGGAAGTCGTAGCAGTTGTCCAGCTGGAAGCTGCTGATTTCCAGTACGTAGTAGTCGTGCTTCTCTGTTGCTACCTGGTAAGCGTAGCTGGCGCCAATATTGCCGCCAAGGCCTACGTTAAGGCCGGCCTGCTGCAGCAGGTAGTAGATAAGGGAAGTGGTGGTGGTCTTACCGTTGCTTCCTGTTATGCAGATCTTCTTCGCGGTGTCGTAGCGGCCTGCGAATTCAATCTCGGACACAATATGTATGCCCTTGTCTTCCAAGAGCTTGACCATGGGGGCGGTAGAAGGGATGCCGGGGCTCTTCACGACCTCGTCGGCATTCAGTATGAGAGACTCGGTGTGGCCGCCTTCCTCGTAGGGAATCTCCCACTTTTTGAGCATCTCTACATACTTATCTGCGATCTTTCCCTTGTCTGAAAGGAAAACATCGAAACCCTTAACTTTTGCGAGCACAGCTGCTCCTACGCCGCTTTCGGCTCCACCAAGTACTACAATCCTTGACATGTTCTTTCTATGCTATCTTACCTTCAGAAGCGCCATTGTGGCAACTCCCAGTATAATTCCAATAATCCAAAATCTTGTTACAATCTTTGCTTCAGGGATAGCTCTTGCCGGCTTCTGGATTAATGCCGGAATGCCTTCCTTCTGGAAGTGATGGTGCAGGGGAGACATCTTGAAGATGCGCCTGCCCTCACCGTATTTGATGCGGGTGCGCCTGAAGTAGAAGCGCTGCATAAGTACTGACAGGCTTTCTACAAAGAAGATTCCGCAAAGCAGGGGGAGCAGCAGCTCTTTTCTGATGAGCACTGCGCAAACACCTATAATACCGCCAATTGTGAGGCTGCCGGTGTCGCCCATGAATACCTGTGCCGGGAAGGAGTTGTACCATAGGAAGCCAACCAGTGCGCCCACAAAGGCGGACATGAACACTGCAATCTCGCCGCTTCCCGGTATGTACATGATATTCAGGTAGTCAGAGTCCATCAGGTTGCCTCCCAGCCAGGCCAGTACGCCCAGCACGACTCCCACGATGGCGCTTGTTCCGGCGGCAAGGCCGTCCATGCCGTCGGTCAGGTTAGTTCCGTTAGAGCATGCGGTAATGACAATCACTATCATCAGCACGTAAAAGAGCCACTTGAAATACCAGCCCCACTTGCCGCTGAAGGGTGAAAGTCCCTTATAATCAAACTCATGGCTGCTTACAAACGGAATGGTCGTTTTGGTGCTCTTCACCACGTCTTCGTTCTTCCAGGTAATGTGAAGGTCAGTGTCGCGGGTAAGTTCCTGCTCGCCGTTCTCCTGAACGGCTACAGTTGCCAGGCCCGGGGTTGACGGAACTTTTTCACGTACTACAATGGCGTTGCTCTGCCATACGGTGATACCAATTACAAGGCCCAGAATCATCTGGAGCACAAGTTTGGTGCGGGCGCTCATGCCTTCCTTATTGTGCTTGAAAACCTTGATGAAGTCGTCTCTGAAGCCGATTCCGCCACACCAGACGGTGGTGAATATGAGCAATAATATATAGATGTTGGTTAGATCGCAAACCAGGAGCACTGCTGCCAGGATAGATACGATTATGATGATGCCGCCCATGGTGGGGGTACCTTTCTTGCTAAGCTGGCCTTCCAGTCCAAGGTCGCGGATGGTTTCTCCAATCTGCAGTTTCTGCAACCTGTGAATAATGTGCTTTCCTGCAAACAAGGCTACCAGCATGGCAATCACTGCGGCTGCAAAGGCCCTGAATGACAGGTAGGTCATCAGGCCCTGGCCGGGAATGTCATAATCTTTCAGTGCTTCAAAAAGGTGGTAAATCATATCGCTTCTATGCTGTTAAATACGTCTCTTACTACTTCTCTCTCGTCAAAATGGCGGTGTTCTGTTCCTATGATCTGATAGGTTTCGTGGCCCTTGCCGGCAAGCAGGATGGCGGCTCCGTCGGGGGCGGTCATTATTGCCGTGCGGATGGCCTCGGCCCTGTCTGCAATGCTGAGGGCTTTTGCCAGTCCGCGTGCGCTGAGGCCGGTTTTTATCTCTGCTATAATATCTTCTGTCTTCTCTGAGCGGCTGTTGTCAGAGGTGATGATAATGCGGTCTGCATACTTTTCAGCCACTGCGGCCATTTCCGGTCTCTTGGTGCGGTCGCGGTCGCCGCCGCAGCCGAAGACTGCTATTACCTGCTGGCCGTCCTTGGCGATGTCCTTAAGTGTGGACAGTACGTTCTCCAGGGCGTCCGGGGTGTGTGCATAGTCCAGTATGACGGAAAGGTTCCTGGGGCCTTTAAGAGTCTCCAGGCGGCCTTTTGCGGAATCCAGCTTGCTTATTCCTACCAGGGCCTCTTCTTTTGTTGCGCCAAGCTCAAGGGCGGTGGTGTAGATTGCCAACAGGTTGTAGGCGTTGTGGCGGCCAATCAGGCGGGTCCAAACCTCTTCTCCGTCAATCTTAAGCAACATGCCGTCAAAGCTTTCTTCCATAATGCGGCAGTTGTGGTCTGCCATCGCTCCAAGGGCGTAGGTTACAACCCTTGCGGCTGTGTTCTGAACCATCACCTTGCCGTTTTTGTCATCGATGTTAGTGATGGCAACGGCGTCTGAGCCCAGTCCGTCAAAAAAGAGCTTTTTGCAACGGAGGTATTCTGCGAAGGTCTTGTGGTAGTCCAGGTGGTCGTGGGTCAGGTTAGAGAAGATGCCTGCTGCAAAGTGCAGTGCTGCAACTCTTTGCTGTTCCATGCCGATAGAGCTTACCTCCATGAAGCAGTACTCGCAGCCTTCGTTCACCATGTCTGCCATCAGCCTGTTGATGGTTACGGGGTCCGATGTGGTGTTGGTGGTTTCCGTCTCTCTCTTTCCAACATAATTGGCGATGGTGGAGAGCAGGCCGCAATTGTAGCCCAGGTTCATGAAGAGCTGGTGCAGAAGGGTGACGGTGGTGGTTTTGCCGTTTGTGCCGGTTATGCCCACCAACTTCAGCTTGCTGGACGGATGGTCGTAGAATTCGTCTGCGGCCCGGGCCAGTGCAAGTCTTGAATCATCAACCTTAATTGCCGAAACTTTTGCCAGTGCTGCTTCTACTTCCGGGGCAAGGGTGTCGGCGTCGTACATTACCACTGCGGCGCCCTTTTCTACTGCCTGGGGGATGTAGGCGTGGCCGTCTCCGGCAAAGCCTTTAACGGCTACGAACAGGCAGCCGGGAATTACTTTCCTGGAGTCTGCTGTTACAAGGCTTATATTTTTTCCGTTTATCTTCATTTTTACTTAAGAGTTATCTCTACAGTTTTTCCTTTACCAAGTTTGCCTCCGGCCGACGGGGTCTGGCTCTTTACGTGGCCTGTGCCGTGCCAGATGCAGGTGTAGCCTGCGTGTTCTATTGCATAGACGGCGTCCATCAGGCCGAGGCCTTTAACGTCCGGGATGGTTCCTTCTTCTATCTCCGGCAGAACCGGGGCTTCTATGCTTACAGAGTTGCTGCTCTTTTCCAGAACTTCTCCGGCATCGGGGTCAAAGGCGTAAATCTTATCTACTATCTCCCTGAAGGCTATTGCCGGGTTGTTACCGCCATAAACGGCCTCTGATACATATACAGGCTTGGTGTACATTGTGACGATGGCGCTGTACTTGGGCTTGTCGGCAGGGAAGAAGCCTACGAAGGTGGCCTGGTACTGGCGTTTTCCGTCAATTTCACGCATGGCCTTGGTAGAGCCTTTTGCGTACTGCCTTTCGATCACCATCTGTGCGGTTCCGGTCTTTCCGGCGATGGGCACTTTTGCGCCGTACAAACGCCTGTGTCCTGTTCCGTGGGGGTTGCTTACTACGCCGCTCAGTGCGCTGCGAAGGCTGTCGGCGGTTTTTCTGGAGCAGATGCTGGCGTTAAGTACTGACGGGCCGAATACCTTCTCTACGTGCGGTCCGCGGCCGATGCTTTCTGCCAGGTAAGGCTTCATCATCTTTCCGCCGTTTGCAATTGCGTTATAGAAGGTAAGTATGTGCAGGGGAGTCTCCTTCACGGTATAGCCAATGGCTACGGAAGGCAGATCGGTCGCGCTCCAGTACGGGCTGTCGGGGTTCGGCAGCTGCGGAGTTGCAAGGCCCTCGAGGTCAAAGTCCATAGGACTGTCGCCCATATGATAGAGGTACAGTTTGTCCAGCATCTTGTGCGGATCCTGTTTGTAGTTCTGCAGGGCCAGGTAGCGGAAGGCGTAGTTGGACGATATCTCCAAGCAGTGCCTGATGGTGATGGAGTCCTTTTTCTCCCTTGCCATGTAGTTGGTAATATAGTGGTCCTGGCCGAACATCGGGTACTTGGGCACTATACCTTTGTTGGTAGGGATTTTCTGGTCGATGGAGATGAGTCCGTCTTCCAGAAGGCTCATTACAGTGGTCACCTTGAATACGGATCCGGGTTCGCCGGCCTTGGTGACTGCCATGTTGTAGCTCTCTGAGAATCTTCCGGTAGAGTCCCTAAGCAGGTTGACCATAGCTCTGATGCCGCCGGTTTCTACGTCCATTACAACCATGCATCCTCCGTAGATGTTGGGGTTCAGGCCCATGCTGCTTCGCATTGCGCGGTCTGCCATGTCCTGGATGTCGATGTCTATGGTTGTCTTAAGGTCGTATCCGTTTTCTGCTGCTACCCAGGTACTGTCGTAGTTCTGGATCTGTCCGTGCAAGTCTGTATCCTTCAGCCACTTGACTCCGTCTTTGCCGTGCAGGAAGAAGTCGAACTTGCCTTCCAGGCCGATGTGTGTGTTGGTCTCCTGGTTGTTCTTTACGTAGCCGATGGTTCTTCTGGCCAGGCTTCCGTACGGGTACTGGCGGGTCTCTTCGCTTTCTACTATCATTCCGCCCTTGTTGGGGTCTTCGTTGAAGAGGGGCAGTTTCTTAAGTTCCAGCAGGTATTCGTGATCTACCAGTTTGCTCATCTTGACGTGGCGTTTGTTGTGCTCGCGTCCGTAGATGATGGCGTCGTAGTATTGTTTTGCGCTCTTGTCTTTGTTAAGCTTGGCAAGGCCTTCGGCCAGTTCCTTGGCCTTTTCTCTCCACTTCTTTTCTCCGTCGATGCCTTTCTGCTTCTGCTTGGGGGAGTCGCTGTTTTTGAGTTCCTCGAATTCTCTCTTTCTTACGGTGCAGTCCATGTAAACCCTGTACATCGGCAGGGACATTGCCAGCAGGCGGCCGTCGCGGGCCAGGATGGAGCCGCGGTCGGGGTAGAGGGCTTTCTTGTAGCTCTTGGGTTTGAACAGGTTCGCAATGCGGGGATCCGGCTCGTAGGTGAGCTGGATCTGTACTATCCTGCCGATGATGATCACGGCGGCAATCAAGTACATCAGGTATATCATATACAGCGACCGCCATATATGCTTCCCCGTCTTGCTATTTTTATCCTTGTTCATATAACAAATTAGTCTTCTAGTCTATATGCAGGTTTTTCCGGGAGACCCACATCTGAACCCTGTTCCCTCAAGAGATCCTCCACCGTATTCAAACGTCCAAGCCCCACCAGTTTCACCGTCTTCTGCGCGTGGAAAATCTTAAGGTCATTCACCTTCGCCCTGTTCTTCTCTACCTGCGCCAATGTGTTCTGCACCATCATGCTGGACATAATGATGAGCCATATCAAGAAGAAGGTATAGGCTATATGTATAAAGTATTTGTCAAGCCTCATCCTAAGGAGGAGTTCCCCCTTCAGGATGGCCATCACTACATTCTTAATTCCAACAAATACCTTTTTCATATCAATAATAATTAAACCCGCACTGCGGTGCGGAGCTTAGCGCTACGCGCACGGGTGTTACCCTGAATCTCCTCCTCCGACGGCAACACCGGCTTCCGGTCCAGAGCCTCGAACGGCGTCACCATGCGCCCGAAGACATCCTTCTCTTGCCGGCCATCAACGTTGCCCGTCTTAATGAAGTTCTTCACCATACGATCCTCAAGGGAATGATAGGTGATGATGGCTAGTCTTCCGCCGGGGGCAACAACAGCGGGGAGCGCCTTCAGGAACTTCTCCAGCGAGCGCATCTCCTGGTTGACCTCTATACGCAGCGCCTGGTAAACCTTTGCCAGGAACTTGTGCTCTGCCAACTTGGGCAGGGCGGGTGCAAGGGCCTTGTCAAGGTCTCCGGTGGTTGCGATTGCGGCCTTGGCCCTGGCAGAAACAATAAGATTTGCCAGGCGGCCGGGCTTGTCAACCTCGCCGTACAGCCGCAGAATGCGCTCAAGGTCTGCGGCCTCGTAGGTGTTCACAATGTCTGCTGCGCTAAGCGGAGCCTGCGTATTCATGCGCATATCCAGGGGAGCATCGTACCGGAAAGAAAAACCTCTTTCGGGGGTGTCGAACTGGTGCGACGATACACCCAGGTCTGCCAGTACGCCGTCTGCCTTAGCGGGCAGGCCTTTCTCTTTGCTCAGAAGCTCAAGGTAGTTCTGCACAAAGCGGAAGTTGTTGTGTACCAATATCAAGCGCTCGTCGTTGGGGGCGTTTTTCAATGCATCGGTGTCACGATCGAAGGCGATGACCTTGCCACTGCCATCTAAGCGTGAAAGTATCCCGGCGGTGTGACCACCGCCTCCGAATGTGGCATCGATATATAGTCCTGATGGATTGGTAACCAGTGTGCTGACGCTTTTTTCAAGCAGCACGGGTATGTGATATTCGCTCATCTCCTGCCCTCCTATCTCTGTTGAGATAATTCCTGGGCAAGTGCTTGATAATCACTGGTTGACATCTCTTTCTCCCGATACGCTGCCGCATCCCAGATCTCAATCTTGAAGCCTTTGCCTGCGAAAATCACATCTTTTGTAAAGCCTGACATTTCTATCAGGTTTGCTGGAATGGATATGCGGCCAAGCTTCGGATCCGGAACAACCACGGCGCTGTCCTGCATATACTTTCTCCAGAAGTTGGCGTGATTGGGATTGAAGAAATTTAATTTGCTTTTAATAGACTCTGCCTGCTGCTGCCACTCTTCAAAAGTGAACATCTCCAGACAGTTTTGGTAGATGTCTTTATGCAGGACGAACTTCATCTCGCATTCGGGGGCAACGAGCGCCTTCAGGCCGGCAGGGAAAACCACTCTTCCCTTGTCGTCCAGCTTGGCTGCGAAGTCTCCTATGAATGTAGAAATGTTCGTCATCTTCTATAACTTTCACGCTTGGGTACAAAGATAAGAAAAAGTTTTCCACTTTCTTCCACTTTCTCCCAAATTTTTCCACAATATTTTTCACATTTTTTTTCACCGGTCTTCGAGGCCCATTTGAGCGCGGTGTACAAGGTGTTCTGAGCGCGGTGTGCAAAGTGTCCCTGGATTAGGACACCTTGCACGAAAAACCCATAAAAACGTGTCAGGTGTCCCAATTCAGGGACACCTGACACGGTCATTCAAGTTTTTAGAGCGGGAATTACTCTTCCCAAACCAAATAGGCGGAAACCAGCCAGAAATTCATCTCGTTCTTCTCCTGGTTCATCGGCTGGGCGGTGGGGATGCTTATGCCAAGGCGGTGAGCGCCCGCAGCAAGATCTTCAAGTGGAATGATAACCGGCTCTACGCTGGAACCGGGGCACCAGTTGGAACGGGAGTAGTCAGAAGAGGCGATAATCTCGTCAATCTCCTTCTCTATGCGCCTGGGACCCTGAGCTGTCCAGCCTACGTAAGCGGCTGTGCGTTTTTCTGTCCATTGGCCGGAGGTGGGATTAAAGCGGCGGAAGGATGCGCAGTCCGTGCGCCAGGGAGTGAAGTCCAGAACGGCTTCCCCGTCAAGCAAAACAATGTTCTGCTGAGGGGTGAACTCGTCGCCCGCGCTGTGGCCGCCATGGCCTGTGGTGATATAGGCAAGATGTGCCTTGGAAGGCACCTGAGGCAGCTCAAAGTCAACTTCCAGGGTTTTGCGGGCAAAGATGTCAGGGTATTCCTGGCCAAAGTAGTACATGGTGTTAACCAGCGGTAATACATGCTGCTTAGGCAGCGGAGTGTACTCGTTACCGGTCTCTTCTACGTCAATATCGACAGAAGCGATATAACCTTCAGGGGTCCATGTATCAATGAAAACACCTATGTAGGCATCGCCCTTCAAAAGGGAGAGGCGGTCTGTGATGTCGGCTGTCCAAACGGCTTCCGGAGCCCATCCATCAATGTAAACGGGGCGGTTCTTGCTAACCTTGGCGGTGTCAAGGCGGCTGTAGTAGCCAACGCCGAAGGGGGTCATGAAGCGCAGCAACTCTGCAACGGGAGCAAAGCCTTCGCTTGCGGCAACTCCCACCAGCTTCTCATACGCGGTTGAATCCACGGCGGGATAAGCTGCTTTTTCTGCGGCAACGGTCATCATGTTGATGTCCGATCCTTCCGGGATTACGAACACAGATCCGCTCTTGTCCCAGCGGTCTCCGGCAGACTCTACGCGAACGGTGATGGTAGCCTTAACGGCCCTCTGGTAGTCCGGGAGGCTTATTTTCTTAAGGATGATGCGGCCGTTCCCAAGGCGGATAATGCCGCCCTCATCGGCATCCTGGAAGGCACCGATTGAATCAGGAACCCAGTGGAGTGCTTCCTTCTGGAATACGGAAAGATGGGTGTCACCTACGCTCTTGTAGGTCTTTGTGCAAGAGGCCGCAATGGCGCCCAATATGCATGCGATTGCAATGATTCTTTTCATGAAATTATTCGTTAAAAGTTATGACCTGACCGGAGCCGCGGTAAACCTGCACGGGACCATCCATCTCTATGGCAAGGACGGTCATGTCAGGGTCAAGCGCTTCTTCCGGCACGGAGATCTCCAGCAGGCCCGGGATGTCGTTCCAGGACTGTTTGTTGAAGATTTTCCAACTGGGAGCAAGGCTGCTGCCTACAACGCGGATGTTCTTGATATGGTCCACCAGGCCTTTCACCTGAACCGTACCAAGCGGTTTATAAGGAAGATATATATATAGGATATCTCCTGTAGAATTAAACGAAGTATAAGCCTTCACCTGCTGGTCAGGGATTCCGGCGCGGGTGCCGTAAACGGAC
>R24__coassemble_659_pt1 | contig 22239 bp, 16 predicted proteins | sample R24__metabat2_low_PE_050 | metagenome-assembled genome bin R24 | reverse complement strand
GGCCAAAGGACTTCAGGCACGTGATACATTGGAATCGATCCTGTTTGCAGAGAATGTCAATTTGGACATAAGACTGGAAATCAACAGCGTTGACGCCTTGTTGGAGCTTGTTGCAAAAACGCCGCTTGTTACCACAATTTCAGAAGAGGCCATTCATCATGTGAAGGGATTCGAGGCTGTTCCAATAGACCATCCGGACGGACGTATGGACGGCTGCTACCATTATCTTAAAGGTTCTTATCTGAAAATGGCCGCCCAGCGGTTCGTAGAGCTTTTGAAAGAGAACAATGTCCGCCCAATTTAGTTAAATAGGAATAACCATATAATTAATTATATAAAATGAAGACCATCGTATTGAACACATTGGAAGAGGCGATTGCGCCGGAATTGATTGGCACACTCGTCAAAGATGGTGATGTAGAGGTCATCAATACTGCCGGAATGAATATAAGTGGCTGCATGGGCTGCAACCAGTGCTGGCTTAAGACGCCGGGAATCTGTGTCATCAAGGACGATTATGAAATAATAATCAAGAAGCTTGTGGGCGCAGAGAATGTGGTGTTGGTTTCCGGAACACGGTTCGGCTTCGTTGACTGGCATGGCAAGAAGATTATGGACCGCATCCTGCCCATGCTTTGCATGTATATCGAGTTCCGTGAAGGCTTGGAACGTCATATGATGCGCTACCATCCGTTGAATTTCGGCCTTTTATATAAAGGCGATGCAGATCAGGATCTGCTGGAAGAGTGGAGCCGTCGTGTGGCATCGAACCTTGCCGGTCAGTCATTGGGCGTAATTAAAATGAAGGAGGCTTAGTCATGCATGTAGTCATTATAAACGGAAGTCCGCGTGTCCAAAAATTCAGCAATACGGACAGGATAATAAAGTCATTCGGCGAAGGCCTTGTTGCAGAGGAAGTTACTTATGAACTCTATTCTCTGTCGAACCGCAATGAATGGGATGCGGCCAGGGAGGCTTATATTGGCAATGATCAGATTATCATCGCCCTGCCGCTATATGTAGAGTGCGTGCCAAGCATCCTGCTTGAATTCCTTGAATCGCTGCCAACGGAGCGAAAGAGCCCTGCGCAGTTGTCATTCATCCTGCACGGCGGCTTTGACGAAGGCCGGCAGTTGCGCCTTGCCGAACGCTTCCTCCAGACCCTGCCTCAGCAGTTGGGCTGCACCTACGGTGGCTGTCTTGTCCAGGGTGGCAGCTTCCTTATCCGTATGCGGGACGACAAAAAAATGAAAAATGCGATGGACAAAAAACTGGAGACCTACGTCAAGATGGGACAGTTGTTTGCTCGCCGGGGAAACTTCATGAGCGTCGAGGCTCAGGTGTTTACCGGACTTGAGGTGAATACAAAGATTGCTCTCTTTATGTACCGTCTTTTAATTAACCGTCTTATTCGTAAAAACTTCGAGCGTTTTGCCCGTCAGTGGGGCTGTACACGCCCTCTTGACGACAAACCCTACGCTTAGCCGCGATGGTTATTTTTTTTTGCTATCTTTGCTTTGGATAAGTTCAAACTCTTATGAAAAAGCACATTATCTTATTATTTGTTTTAGTTGTCGGAATCTTTGCCGGGTGTTCAAAATACAAGACTGAACCGCAAAAAGAGTTCTTTACTCAATGGAATTCCTGCGAAGCCCTGACAGCCCTCACGGATTACGTTAAAGACGTTACCAACCCCTCTTCCAAGAATTTCATCAAGGTGGAAGACAGGATCGCAACCTTTGATATGGACGGAACGTTCATCGGCGAGCTGTATCCTACATACTTTGAGTACAACTTGCTGGAATACCGTGTCCTGGATGATGCTTCCTATAGGGACATCGCACCGGAAGATGTTAAGGAAACTGCGCAGGAGATCCGTGACTTCGTCAGGAAAGGTACTAAACTTCCGGATCATTTCGATATGAAGCACGCCCGTGCAGCAGCTAAGGCTTATGCCGGAATGACCCTTGCAGAGTTTGATGCCTATGTGAAAGCTTATGCCGCAAAATCTGCCAATGGCTTCACCGGAATGACTTATGCCCAGAGTTTTTACAAGCCTATGCTCCAAGTATTTGAGTATCTTGAGGATAACGGGTTTACATATTATGTAGTGTCCGGTTCTGACAGATATATTTGCCGGGCTCTGGTAAGCGTTCTTGGAATTGAGCCTAATCGCGTCATCGGCATGGATGTAATATTAAAGTCCAGCAAGCAGGGAGACGAGGATGGCGTCAATTATACAATGGGCAAGGAAGAGGACCTGATAAGGACTGATGAGCTTATAATCAAGAACCTCAAAACCAATAAAGTCCTTCAGATTAGCCAGGAGATTGGCAAAGTACCCGTACTGTCGTTCGGAAACAGTGGTGGAGATGCCGCTATGCATAACTACTGCCTGAGCAATAAACTGAAATGTGCTGCATTTATGCTCATCGCAGATGATGAAGACCGCGACCACGCTAACCGTGAAAAGGCACTTGCACTTGGGGAGCAGTGGCGTGAAGCCGGATATCACGTCATCTCTATGAGGGATGATTTCAAGACCATATACGGAGAGGGTGTCCAGAAGGTCGATTTCAACTTTTAGGATATAAAAAATACATCACCCTTAGTCAAGTGTGATGCTTTCGATTCTAAGGCGCAGCGTTCCGGAAGGGACCTGCGCTTCTGCTATTTCCCCGACCTTCTTTCCCATTAGGGCGGCGCCGATAGGGGAATTCAGTGAAATCTTGCCTGCTGCAAGGTCCATCTCATGAGGGCTGACAATCTCAAACTTCATCCGGGTATTTGTGGCCAGATTTGTGAATTCCACCTTGCTAAGAAGGCAAACCCTGTCTTTTGGCAGAGCCTCGGTGTCAATTACGCGTGAATACTCCAGAATCTTCTGCAGGAAGCGGATGCGGCTGATTGTCTTTGCTTGATTCCGCCTTGCTTCGCGATATCCCGCATTATCGCTACGGTCACCCTGTGCGCTCATTTCCGCAAGTTCTTCCGTTACCTTGGGGTAAACATCCTCAATAAGATGCTTCAGCTCTGTGACAAGCTCGTCATACTTTTGTTTTGACAAATATTCCATAGTTCAAAGATACTCAATTTCCGGCAATTATTACTATCTTTGAGAACTAGATATTCTGAATTATGTTAGGCAACTTTTCGTACTATAATCCCACCAAGCTTTATTTTGGTGATGAGTCTTTGAATTTTCTCAAGGACGAACTTAAGGGCTACGGCCCTGTGGTGCTTCTTATCTACGGCGGTGGCAGTGTAAAGCGCAACGGTATCTATGACCAGGTAGTAGCTATTCTGCGTGAGGCCGGCAAGACCATTGTAGAGGACCCCGGCGTGATGTCCAATCCAACCCTTGAAAAGTTGAACGAGGGCGTTAAGATTGCCCGCCAGAATAAAGTAGATTTGATTCTTGCCCTTGGTGGCGGCAGCGTGTGCGACTATGCAAAGGGTGTGGCAGCATCGGTTTATTACGATGGCAACTATTGGGAGAAGTTCTGGCTGAAGCAGGAACAGCCCGATGCCAACCAGAAGTTGCTACCTGTAGCTTGCATCTTGACCATGGCCGGCACAGGCTCTGAGATGAATGCCGGTACGGTGATTACAGATGCTGAGCATACGTTTAAGGTGGGGCATGTATTCGACAGCCGACTGATGCCCAAGTTCTCAATACTGAACCCTAAGTTCACGATGACCGTGCCCATCGACCAGATGAAGGCGGGTATCTACGACATCATGAACCACATTATGGAGCAGTATTTCTCTGATTTTGATGACAATACAAGTGATTACCTTGCAGAAGGCTTGATGCGCTCTGTCGTTCATTCCGCTCGCATCGCCGTAAAGGATCCGCAGGACTACGAGGCTCGCTCTAACATAATGTGGACGGCTACATGGGCATTGAATACCCTAATCGGCCTGGGTAAGAAAGAGGACTGGATGGTACACATGATTGGCCATAGCGTAGGGGCCTGGACACATGCTCCTCACGGCTATGCGCTGGCATCTGTATCGATGGCTTACTATCGCAGGGCTATGGAAAACGGAATGCCCAAATTTGCCCGTTTTGCGCACAATGTATGGGACATTCCAACGGAGGGTAAGACCGAACGTGAATTGGCACAGGCTGGCTTACAAGCCCTGAAAGACTGGATGCTGGAGATTGGCCTGCCGCTCACTATCAGCGAGCTTGGTGCAACGCCTGATATGATTCCCGGCATAACCGAAACCACCGTCGTATATCCCGCCGGCTATCTGAACCTTACGAAACAGGATATCACGGATATATTGAAGGAAAGCTTGTAACCTATGATGAGCCCGGTATTTACAGCATTAATGATTCCGTTCCTGGGCACGGCCCTGGGATCGGCCTTCGTGTTCTTTATGAAGCGGGACATGCCCGCGCTGCTGCAGAAGGTGCTGCTGGGCTTCGCCTCCGGCGTTATGGTGGCGGCATCGGTATGGTCGCTGATCATTCCGGCCATCGAAATGGGGGAGGGCGCAGCTGCCGTAGTGCCTCCGACTATCGGCCTGTTGGCGGGCTTTGCATTCCTGCTGCTGATCGACTACATTACCCCGCATATCCCCCCCTCAGGCAGTATGGAAGGTCCGCGTAGCAGCCTGTCTCGCACAGCTAAACTGACGCTTGCAGTGACAATTCATAATTTCCCTGAAGGAATGGCAGTTGGCGTTGCTATTGCCGGTGCCTTGACGGCGGATTTCAATATGGCTGGTGCCTTGGCTTTGTCGCTTGGTATCGCCATTCAAAACGTGCCGGAAGGTGCCATTATTTCTATGCCGCTGCGGGCAGCAGGGAATTCCCGTTGGAAGGCCTTCGGCATCGGCGCACTCAGCGGAATAGTAGAGCCAATCGGCGGCGCATTGGTACTTCTTTTGGCTACATCCATCCTTGGCATTATGCCTTATATGCTTGCCTTTGCCGCCGGTGCAATGCTGTATGTAGTTGTAGAAGAATTAGTCCCGGATTACTCTCAGGGCAGCCACTCAAACATCGGCACCATTGGTTTTGCCCTAGGCTTCGCCCTGATGATGGTCCTGGATGTGGTATTAGGATAAACAACAATGAATATTAGATTAGAACAACCCAAAGAATATCGTGAGGTTGAAAACCTTACGCGTGAGGCATTCTGGAACGTATATCGTCCCGGATGTTCAGAGCATTATGTACTCAATCAGTATAGAGCTAATCCCGACTTTATCCCGGAATTGGATTTTGTAATGGAGGAAGATAGCAAGATCATCGGCCATGTGATGTTCTCCAAGGCTGTGATTATGCTTGACGATGGAACGGCGTTCCCTTCCTGGACTTTCGGTCCCATCAGCATCCATCCGGACTACAAGCGTAAGGGCTATGGTTTGAAGTTGCTTCAATATGCGATAGAGAAGGCAAAGGAGATGGGTATTGGTCTTCTGCAGATGGAGGGCAACATCGAGTTCTACAAGCACGCAGGCTTCGATCTTGCCAGCAAGATAAAGATTCACTATCACGCAGAGCCGCGCGAAGCCGATGTACCTTACTTCCTTGCACAAGAACTGATTCCTGGCTATTGGGGCAATCGTGAGGGAACATATTGTCCACCCAAGGGCTATTTTGTGGCCGACGAGAATCCTGAAGGCTTTGAGGCTTACGAAGCTACCTTTCAAGCAAAGGAGAAAGCATTCCAGCCGGGCCAACTGCCTCAATTCTGCCAGAGTTGTGGTATGCCGCTAACCCGTATCGAGGACTGTGGCACCAATGCCGACGGTAGCACAAACTTCGACTACTGCCAGTACTGCTATCATGAAGGTAAGTTCTTGCAGGACTGTACGATGGAAGAGATGATTGAGCATTGTGCTCAGTTTGTGGACGAGGTTAACAAGAATATTCCTGTACCTATGACCAAAGAGCAGTATAAGCAGATGATGCAGCAGTACTTCCCGATGCTAAAACGCTGGAAGAAATAATGGAAACTGATCGTATAATACTGCGCCCTTGGCGGGACAGCGATGCGGAAGTTCTGTACAAGTGGGCTTCCGATCCTGATGTAGGGCCTCGTGCAGGATGGGCACCGCATCAAAGTGTGGAAGAGAGCCTGGAGATTATCCGCACCGTATTCAATGATGCGCTGCACACATGGGCAATCGAGTTGAAGGAAACGGGGGAGCCGATTGGTGCTATGGGCTACGGACCTTCGTGCGAGTGTGATTTGCCGGCCCGTGAGAATGAACCGCTCATCGGCTATTGGGTGGCCAAGCCCTATTGGAATAAGGGCATCTGCACAGAGGCTCTGCAACTGATGTTAGACCACATCCGACAGACAACAGACATCAAATCGCTTATCAGTGGCCACTTCGTAGAAAATCCTGCCTCTGGCCGGGTGATGGAGAAATGCGGCTTCGTCCCCACCGGCGAAACCTGCATCGATGCAACCCAGTATCAAGGCGAGAACAGACCTATAAGAGTCCTGAGATTAGAAATAGAAAGGTAATCTCTTGCCCGGGTAATCAGCAATGGTTGCTCGGGCTTGCTATTTTCCGATGCAGGAAATAGGGAAAGTCTATAACTTATTGTAAATAAATACTTTAACTTTTTGACCTTTTCACGTTTGTCCCCCTACTGTCCCCGAATTTTTTGAGGCTCTAAACTTTTTTTATGAAACGGCCCTTCGGGGGACAAAAAAACAAAGGTGTGTCCCCGCTTAAAGACTGCGGCGCTTGTTGTTATGATCTCTGACTGTGCTGTGATATGAAGCCTAATCAGTCTGAAAATAGCACAATTGGTCGTTAAAACTACAAGCAAAATGTACTTTATCTATTGTTTTTAGGAAGATATAGTACAAATAGGTCACACTTTTTGTTGTGTGGATGATAATATTTGCTATCTTCGCATAAGAATTATTAAGACTAAGTATGAGTACTGCGAAGATAATTGCCCGGGAGGCGGAAATGGCCGAACTCAAGAGATGCTATGAGTCTGACCGTTCTGAGTTCGTTATAGTGTATGGCCGCCGTCGTGTAGGTAAAACATTTCTAGTTGATACTTTTTTTGATAAGAAGTATGACTTCACTTACGTGGGTGGGCATAAGCTGACTAAAGCGAAACAGCTAAGAGGATTTGCCAAAGCGCTGAAGAAAGCGGCGGGGATGAAGATTCAGCCGAAGTTCTCTTCCTGGGAAGACGCGTTTGATGCACTTGAGGAGTATATCGAGTCATTACCACAAGAAAAAAGGAAGGTTATTTTCATTGATGAAATGCCTTGGATTGATACGCCGCAGTCTGAATTCGTGGAAGCATTTGAATCGTTCTGGAACGGATGGGGAGCTAGGAGAACAGACATTATGCTGATTGCAAGTGGTTCGGCCTCGTCATGGATGATGGACAAACTGGTGGACAATCCAGGCGGATTGCACGCGCGGATTACGAACAATATTTATATACGCCCATTCACGCTGAAGGAGACGGAGGAGTACCTATTAAGCAAGGGTATTCGTTGGAGTCATTACCAGATTCTACAATTGTATATGGTGATGGGAGGCATTCCATTCTATCTGAGTTTGCTTGATCCAGGACAAACGCTTATCGGTAACATAGACCGTTTGTTCTTCCGAAAAAATGCTGAACTTCGGACCGAGTTCGACGAATTATACAATGCTGTTTTCAATAAAGCTGACAAGTATTTGGAAATTGTGAGTCTATTAAACGGGAATCACGACGGTATGACTTTCACCGAAATTCAAGAATCTACCAGCCTGGATGGTGAAAGGCTATCAACGGCGCTGAAGAATCTTGAACGTTGTGATTTTGTAATCTCTTTTCAGCAATTCGGGAACAAATCTCGCGGCACATTGTATAGACTCGTGGATTTTTATACTCTATTCTACTACAAGTTCGTGGATGCCATTGACAGCAAGGATGAACAATGGTGGACACACAACTACAATTCGCATAGCGTGGAATCGTGGCAGGGTTATTCGTTTGAGCTGATTTGTTTCACGCATCTAGCCCAAATCCGCCAGTGTCTAGGCATTGCTGGTATCTCCACTTCGGCTTCATCCTGGCGTTATATTCCGGCCAAAGATGAGGAAGGAAAGAAAGCGCAGATTGACCTTGTAATTGAACGAGGAGACCGAACTATCAACTTATGCGAGATGAAATTCAGCATAGGACCGTTCACAATCAAGAAGTCTTATGCTGATGAAGTCCGCAGAAGAGCGCTGCTTTTCAAGGAAAAGGAGAGGACATCTTTCGGGTTGAATAACACTTTTGTCACGACTTTTGGCGTTGCCGACGGAGTGAATAAAGATGTTGTAGACTCAGAGGTTACGGCCGAAGATCTGTTCAGATAACAGAGGATTAGCTTTGCGCTATGCTCAAATAAAGGAATACGATGGACATTTCGGACAGTTCATACATCGATGACCTGGAACAGGAGATTCGATATTTGCAAAAACTTTTAGATATCAATGGTATTCCTTATGATTATCAGGCTTATAAGGACTCTCTGGTTACGGTAGACGATAGTGAGATTGATTTCCCGGAATTGACTCGAGAACATGCAATTGAGTTTTATGGGATGTTTCGGGGGAGGAAAGATGTGTTTGCGCAGCGATCTGCGAAGAAGGGATACTTCACTCAGTGTGATAACTTTTGGAAATATGGCATCTGTCCCAAAAGGAACGGAGAGAAAGTCAAATGCCGGGAGTGTAAGAACCAGAGTTATACAAAACTGACGATTTCAGCCATATTGGATCACCTAAAAGGTGAGAAGGAGGATTGTACGGATGTAATCGGACTGTATCCGCTGTTTCCGGACGGGACATGCTGGTTTTTGGTATTTGACTTCGATAATCATAGTGATGAAGAGATTGAACTGTCCAAAGACTGGCAGCAGGAAGTAAATGCTCTTCGCCGTATCTGCGAATTGAATGGCATTGATGCTATAGTGGAGCGTTCCCGCTCGGGGCGAGGTGCCCACGTGTGGATCTTTTTCAGTGAAGCGATTCAAGCCGCAAATGCCAGGCGCTTTGGCGAGGCATTAATTGTGAAAGGGGCGGAGTCGGTGAATATGAAGGACTTCTCTTTTTTCGACCGAATGCTGCCCTTACAGGATTCTCTGCCCGATGGAAAGCTTGGAAACTTGGTGGCCCTGCCGCTTCAGGGGATGGCTCTAAAAAAGGGCAACAGTGCCTTTGTCGATGAGAATTGGCAGCCGTACCGGGATCAGTGGAGTCGGTTGCTCTCCACCCGAAAGGTATCTAAAGAGCAGATAAATAAGTTTTTGATCGATTGGTGTCCGGCAGAGGGAGCAATGAGCATATTTCAGAGTGATGCCGAAGAACCGGAGGATGGGAGCGTTCCTTTGTTGTTTGGCCGCAGCCCTCGGCCGTCTTTGGGACATTTCCATCGGGATGATGTGGCTGGGGCAATGCAAATTGTCCTTTCGGACGGTGTTTATATCGACAAGCACAACTTGAAGCCGAGAATCCAGAATGCAATCCGCAGAATCGCCGCATTCTCAAATTCGCAGTTCTTCATGAACCTGAAGATGGGATTCTCTAACTTGGATACCCCAAGAATTGTATATGCTGGCTATGATGAAGGGGAGTACATCGTTATCCCGAGAGGATGTTTGGATGATTTGAAGAGTTTGCTGGATGATGCGGAGATATCACATTCCATAACTGACCGGAGACAAGAGGGGAAGAACATTGATGTAGAATTCAATGGCACCTTGTATCCCGAGCAGGCTGTGGCTGCTGAAAAGATGCTCTTCAATGACTATGGTGTTCTTGCGGCCGCTACAGCTTTCGGGAAAACTGTTGTTGGGGCATATCTGATTGCTCAAAAGAAAGTGAATACTTTGGTCCTCGTCCATACGGTCGAAATTATGAATAACTGGGTTAGGGATTTGAATAAGTTCCTGAATATCAATGAACCGTTGCCCTCATATACAACTCCGAAGGGGCGTGTGAAACATCGGGACTCGCTTATCGGCACCTTTTCATCGCAGAAGGATGCTTCGACAGGGATTATTGATATTGCCATGATTACCTCCCTCGGGCGGAATGATGATATCAATCCGATTGTGCGAAAATACGGCATGGTTATCATGGATGAGTGCCACCATTCTGCCGCCTTTACGCATGAGAACGTGTTACGAGCTGTCACTGCAAAATATGTATATGGAATGACGGCAACAGCGAAACGTATGGACGGGCAGGTGAAGAAGATCTTCATGCAGTTTGGGCCCATCCGGCATCGGTACACAGCAAAGGAGAGGGCGGAGAAGCAAGGCATCGGCCATTATGTATACCCGCGCTTCACCCGCCTTGTGGATGTTGAGGGGAGCGGCGACCGCCACATTTCGGACTACTTTGACTTGGTTGTCAAGAGTGAGATGCGGAATATGCAGATTGTTGCCGATGTAGTCGATTGTGTGAAGAAGGGGAGGACACCGCTGGTGATGACGAAGTATCGAGAACATGCGCAACAATTGTATCAAGCGCTTCTGGGGGTTGCCGACAATGTTTTCCTGCTGCAAGGCGGAAACAGTCTGAAGGCTCGGACGGAGCTTAGTGAGAAGATGCTGGCTGTGGGTAGGGAAAAGACGATGATTGTCGTTGCCATTGGCCAATATATTGGCGAAGGTTTCAATTATCCCAGGTTGGATACGCTGCTATTAACGATGCCCATTTCTTTTGAAGGGAATGTTGAACAGTATGCTGGTCGCCTGAATCGGGATTATGAAGGGAAAAAGGATGTGATTATCTTCGACTACATCGACCAGCATATTCCTAAACTTGAGAGAATGTACCATAAGCGGTTGAGAACATACAAGAAGATTGGTTTTGAGGTATGCTCTGAAGTAGTAGATAAGCAGGTAATTACCAACTCGATATTTGATAGCGACAACTATCTTTCCGTATTTGAAAACGATGTACAAACAGCATTATCACGGATTGTCATTTCAAGTCCGTCTCTGAGCGTACGCAAGGTTAAGTGGCTGATTTTGCTAATACAGGGTAGAAACGCTAACGCAGTAATCTTCACAATTGATCCTGATATGTATCCTGAAGATGGACGTGAGCATCATAGAGAGTTGATTCATAGTCTGCAGACATCAGGAGTAAAGGTTATTCTACAAAAACATTGCTATGAACGCTATGCCGTACTGGATGACTCTTTGGTTTGGTACGGAAGTATGAACTTGTTATCGAAGGAGAAAGAGGATGACAGTCTAATGCGGCTAATAAGTCCAGCTATTGCGGAAGAGTTAATAGGAATAAGTTCGGCTGACACTATTTGTCCCCCGCAATGAAACCTATTGAAACGGAGTGAAAAGATTTTTGCAAAAAACACGGTTCTTTATGCAGGCCAATTAGGCTTGCTCAATAGAAAAAACGTTTCACCGCCTTTTACGGTGTTTCATAGCGGTTCATTTTTTACTTTCCGATGCAGAAATTAGACTGACCGTTCAATCAGTGAGTTACGAGCAAGGATCTTCTTTGCCAGGGCGTTGACGGCGTCCACGTCGATTGGTTCGAGGACGATTTCTTCTGGCTCCAGATCCAGGAGGAACTGCATGTAGTTGGGAAGCGTGAGCAGCTGGCCTTCCCGGCCGACATTGTAGTCACCGAATTTGATGATATGCTTCACGTGGTATTTGTCCGCGTGCTTCAAGACAGTCTGGACGCTCTTGGACTGGGCCGTCTTGGCTTTCACTTCAAGCGGCACACATTCGCCTTTCATCCGGACGAGGAAGCCCAGCTCAAGGCCTGAATCTTTCAAGAAGTAGTACAGGCTCTGCTGCTTCTTGTGAAGCGTGTCTGCCATCAGATTCTCGAAGATAGCGCCTTTGAATCCTCCCAGGTTGCCCTGCAGGATATCCGCCCTGGTCCTGGGGCCCAGCATCTCAATGAGCAGGCCGATATCAGCCGTGTAAACCTTGAACACATTGTCTTTGGCATTGCCTTCCATCGGGAGGCCGGTGATATCTGTATTGTAGCAGCGGCAGATAATGCCGGCGTCTTCCAGCCACTGGAGGGAGCCAAGATAGGTTTCACCTCGTCCGCCGGGCTTAACCTTACTGTATTGGAATTTCTTGTTTTCCTTGGCCAGCTGCTTGGGGATGGAATTGAAGCACTCGCGGATATGGGGCTTGTCTTTGTCCGGTGCGTACTTGACCATGTCGTCGCGATACTCCTTCAGGATGCCCTTGTATTCCTCGCTCACGGCGTTCATGTTGTTTGTGGCCAGGAATGCGTTGATGGGAGCGGGGAGACCACCAATAGCGACATAAAGGTTCAGATACTGCTTCATGGCCACGTGAATTCCTTCCGGAACCGGCGTTTCCTCCGTGTAGAACTTTCGGAGAGCCTCGATGACTTCCGGATTCATTCCGTTGGCCCAGAGGAACTCCTCGAAGTCCAGCGGGTACATCTCGATGATATCCTCGCTGCCTACAGGAACGGAGTTGATGCCCAGATCTTTCTTCTGAACCATCTTGCGACGCCGCTTCTTGAGCTCATCGCCGTAGCCCTGGACGCCTAGCAGGGAGCCGGTGGCAATCACGTCAAAGCGACCGTCCTCTTTGAAGAACTTGAGCGAAGTCCTTGCTTCAGGGCATTCCTGGATTTCATCAAAGATCAGGCAGGTCTCTCCGGGGATGAACTTGACGCCCTTGATCTGTGCCGACAAGTTGAGCAGAATGCTGTCCACATCCTTTGACCCGACGAAAGCGTTGATTCGCTCCGGCTGCTTGATGAAGTTCATGTAGATGACATTCTTGTAGTTCTGCTCAGCGAAGTGCTGCGAGATATATGTTTTACCGCACTGGCGGATGCCCATTATCACCAGAGGCTTGTGCCCGGGCTTGTTTTTCCACGCGATGAGAGCGTCTTCAATTTTCCTTTTCAGCATAATCTGATACTTTATCCGGGAACAAAGATACACTTTTTCCAACGACTTTTCAAATAGTCGTCGTAATTTTTCCAACGAGTTTTCAATGGTTCGCCGTAATTTTTCAAACGAGTTTTGCCCGAGTTTACCCATTTTTCTGAACGAATAATTTGCCCAACGCTATGCGCTGGCGCGTTCCCGGATGGGCCTCGGGGGTGTCTACTTCCAGCGAGCAGTACATTGAAACTGTGTGAATCCGCGCCGGGGTTTTGGAAAAGTGGAAGGAAACTTATAAATCCTTTTGGAAAAGTGGAAATTTGTCCGTAAATTGCGTTGGAAAAATGGAAACACTATGCTTAACAGAAAGATAAACAAGGATTTAAACGATTATTACCAAAAATCGGGTAATGCACTGCTGATTACGGGAGCTCGTCAAGTCGGTAAGACATATTCCATACGTGAGTTCGGCAAGGGATTCAAGAGTTTCATCGAGATCAACTTCATCGAGAATCCAGATGCCGTTGGACTGTTCAAGGACTCGAAGGGGAGCGCCGACATTCTGATGCGTTTGTCGACCATAACGAATGTGCCGATGATAAAAGGAGATACATTGATTTTCTTTGACGAGGTACAGGAATGCCCGGATATCGTCACAGCCATCAAGTTTCTTGTTGATGAAGGTTCATACCGTTATATCCTGAGTGGCTCTTTGCTTGGTGTAGAATTGAAGGATATCCGGTCGGTCCCGGTTGGCTATATGGGAGTGAAGGAGATGTTTCCTCTGGATTTCGAAGAGTTTATCACATGTGTCGGGATCAACGAGAATGTGATAGCCACAGTGAAGGAAGCCTGGACAATGAGGCGACCTGTTGACGATTTCATTCACAACAAGATGATGGAATTGTTCCGGCTCTACTTGATTGTGGGAGGTATGCCAGCAGCTGTCAGCAAGTATCTTGAAAGCAACAACCTGCAGGAAGTGCTGGCGGTGCAGCAAGAAATCATTCAACTCTATAAGAAAGACATTGCCAAGTACGATCCGTACAACAAACTATACATAGAGGAGATATTCAACCTGATTCCGCCGGAGCTCAATGCCAAGAACAAGCGCTTTATCTTGAAACGCCTGAACGAAAATGCAAAGTATGAGCGATACGAGAACAGCTTCCTGTGGTTAAAAAATGCTGGCGTTGCGATACCCGTTTACAATGTGGAAGTGCCCAAGGTTCCTCTTCTGTTGGCGAGGTCCCGCAACCTTCTCAAACTCTTCTTGAACGATATCGGTTTGTTGGCAGCACAGTATGCCGACGGCATTCAGGTGCGGATCATCAAGGGCGACAAGGACATTAACTTCGGATCCATCTATGAGAATGCTGTGGCCCAGGAACTCGTTGCACATGGGTTGTGGCCATATTACTACAACAGCAAGAAAAGGGGAGAGATAGACTTCGTTATTGAGAAAAACGGCAAGGTTCTCCCGATAGATGTGAAGTCCGGAAAAGATTACGTATATCATCGTGCCCTCTCTAACATCATGGATTGTGATGAGTATGATCTTCCCGAGGCATTGGTGCTGAACAATGACAATCTGACCGTTGATGGCCGAATTACTTATGTGCCGGTCTATATGGTGATGTTTTTGGAGAAAAAAGGCGTTGCATCGATAGAGTATAAAATTGACCTTAGCGGTCTTGCTACTGTTGGAAGCGTCAAATAATGCCTCTCAATATATTTTGCGCGGTAATTAAAGAATCTTTGACTACCGTTGTCCCTGGTTCTTTCTACTTTCCGATGCAGTGGTTCTTGAAAATGTGGTGAAGGACGGTGTCGGGGGTGATGTCTTCGCCAAGAATGGAAGAGATGGCGGTGATGGCATCGCGAAGGTCCTGAGCCACCAGATCGGTGGGGGAGCCGGTGCGAAGTCCGAGCGAAACAGCGGAGAGGTTTTTACGTGCCTCTTTCAGGGCTTCAAGATGGCGGACATTGGTGACTAAAGTTGTATCTTCTTGTAAATTTAAGGCTCCGAAGTACTCTTTCAGCAAGTTTTCCAGCTTATCTAGGCCGATTTTTTCGAGCGCAGACAATTCAAGCGTAACTACTTGATTATTAATATTAATAACAATATTGTTAATCAAAGTAACATTTTTGTTAGCCCCTTCTGAAGTACATTTGTTAAGCAAAATCACAAGTTTTTGACTTGTAAAATCTACTTTTTCTGCGATTTCCTTAACAGCAGCGCAAGTCTCTTCAAGAGGAGCCGTCAAGTCGATAACGGCAAGTACAATTTCAGCTTCAGAAAGCTTCTTTATAGAGCGTTTGATGCCCTCGTTTTCTATATCTTCGGACGTTTCCCTAAGGCCGGCAGTATCAATAAACCTGAACAGAATTCCGCCAATATTGACGGTTTCCTCTATAGTATCACGGGTGGTTCCGGCGATGCTTGAAACTATAGCCCTGTCCTCGTTTAACAAGGCGTTAAGGAGGGTACTTTTACCAGCATTGACCGGACCGACTATAGCTACCGGAATACCATTCTTAATGGCATTTCCAAGTTTAAAGGAGGATATAAGCTTCTCTATATGGCCGGATACTGTTTGAAGTAAAGCTTTAAGTTGATCACGGTTGGCAAATTCAACCTCTTCTTCGCTGAAATCAAGCTCTAATTCAAGCAGGGAAGCCATTTCTACCAGCTGGCTGCGAAGAGACTTAAGATCGTTGGAATACCCGCCCTTAAGCTGATTCATTGCAACGCGGTGCGATGCTGCACTATTACTTGAGATAACATCTGCAACCGCCTCTGCCTGAGATAAATCCATCTTCCCGGCAAGGAAGGCGCGCTGGGTGAATTCGCCCGGTCCGGCAAGCCTGCAGCCGGCCGCGCAAAACATCTCTATAAGGGTGGATACAATATACTTGGAAGCGTGACAGCTTACCTCTACGGAATCCTCTCCGGTATATGAATGCGGAGCACGGAAAACCGACACCACAACGGTATCAAGAAGGGAGCCATCGGCAAGGAAGACTTCTCCGTAGCGCAGTCGGCCACCGGAAGTGTCGCTTAATGGCATTCCGCAGACGCGCACAACACTGCCACAGGCCGCTATTGCAGCCCGTCCGCTAACGCGTATAAGAGACAGTGCACCGGTACCAGGAACGGTGGCCGGTGCAACTATCGTATCTTCCTCAAGATAATGCATTTGCGTATGGTTATTTAGTCTCTTGGACTAACCTTGCTCATGTTGTCAAGGAGATCCTGATTGGTCTTGTATGTATCCATAAGACCAAGCATGAAGTTCATTGCCTCAAGAGGATTCATATCTGCAAGCAGCTTGCGGAGTATCCAAATACGGTTGGCCTGATCCGGGCTGTACAAAAGGTCGTCGCGGCGGGTACTTGAAAGAACCACATTAACAGCAGGGAAGATACGCCTGTTAGACAGAGTACGATCCAACTGAAGCTCCATGTTACCGGTGCCTTTGAATTCCTCAAAGATAACGTCGTCCATCTTGGAACCGGTCTCTGTAAGGGCTGTGGCAAGAATGGTAAGGGAACCGCCACCTTCTATGTTACGTGCAGCGCCAAAGAAACGCTTAGGCTTCTGGAGCGCGTTGGCATCGACACCACCGGTCAAAACCTTACCAGAGGCGGGCTGAACAGTGTTGTAGGCACGTGCAAGACGGGTAATGGAGTCAAGGAGTATAACTACATCGTGGCCGCATTCTACAAGGCGACGCGCTTTTTCAAGCACCATATTGGCAACCTTTACGTGACGCTCTGCCGGCTCATCGAAGGTAGATGCAACCACCTCTGCCTTAACGCTGCGCTTCATATCCGTTACCTCTTCAGGACGCTCGTCAATAAGGAGCACAATCTCATAAACCTCAGGGTGATTGTCTGCAATGGCATTAGCTATGCTCTTGAGCAGCATTGTTTTACCGGTCTTAGGCTGAGCGACGATAAGTCCGCGCTGTCCCTTGCCGATAGGAGTAAACATATCTACAATTCGGCAGGAATCGTCCTTCTCGTGGCCATGGCCAAGCAAATTAAACTTCTTGTCCGGGAAAAGGGGAGTCAGGAAGTCGAAGGGTACACGGTCGCGGATGAATTCAGGCCTGCGGCCATTGATATATTTGATGCGAACCAGCGGGAAGTATTTGTCACCCTCCTTCGGAGGACGGATTTCTCCGGTGACAGTATCACCCGTTTTGAGGGCATTCTGCTTGATCTGCTGCTGTGAAACGTAAATATCGTCCGGCGAATTAAGGTAGTTGTAGTCCGATGAACGAAGGAAGCCATAGCCGTCAGGCATGATTTCCAGAACGCCGGTGGCCTCTACGGTGCCTTCAAACTCTATTTTAACGGGCTTGGGCTGTTCCTGGCGAGGCTGCTCCTGCTGCTTGTGCTGCTCTGCCTTGGGGGCCTGGGCCTGAGGCAGAGCGGCCTGCTCCTGCTTTTCTGTTTCTGTCGGTGCAGCTGCGGGAGCGACTGCCTCTGCAGCCTGGGCGGCTTTTTTGCGTCCTCTGCGATTCTTGGCCTGCTTTTCTTCCTGCGGAGCCTGGGTCTGGTTGGCCTGAGGCTGAGGAATCGGAGCCGGGGCTGCTGCCTGCTCTACAGGTTTTTCTTCTCCGCCTTTCTTGCGGCCCCTGCGATTCTTGGCGGGCTTTGCCTCCTGTGCCTGGGGCTGATTAGCCTGAGGCTGCGGCTGAGCGGGTGTTTCCTGTGCTGCAGGCTTTTCTGCGGCTTTCTCTACAGGCTTCTCTGCGCTCTTCTGCTCTTTGCGGGGACGACCTTTCTTTTTAGGTGCATTATTGATGGCCGGCTGCTTGCTCTGGATAAGAGCTTCCTGGTCCAATATGGCGTAGCCAAGGGTTTCAGCCGTCATTTTCTTCGTAACCTTTATTCCAAGTTCTTTTGCAAGCTCTTTAAGCTGCTCTTCTGACATGGAATTCAATTCAAATAGGCTATGAGGCATAAATATTTGGAAATAAATTTGTTAATAATCTTAAACCGGAAGGGCCCCGTGTTGGCGCGACTGCGCATCATGCTGAAAGGAGCCATAACGATGTGCAAATATACTAAGAAAAACAAAATACGCAAAAAGATTCTTACATCTTATCCCAGTAGCTGGTACTCTTGCGGTATCTTAGCAGGTCTGCCAATGCAGAAGCGTTGCGGCAATCCTGAAACTCCAGCTCTGCCACTTTCCAAACGGAACCCATGACACGGAAATATTAAAGCAGTGAAGGTCATAGGACGCAGAAACCTGCGACGTGGTGATCTTTCCCGCCATAAGGTCAAAACCTGACGTAGCATTGATAGACATCTTGGGCGTAACCTTGATGTTTCCGTTCATGTTAAGCGTCTGGGTGTATCTGTTATTGACAATAAGCTGGTTGTTTGTATACTGATAACTCTTTGATACAGAGAAGTTATAACTGAAGTTAACAGACCACGGCACGTTAGGGTTGGTGTAGTAAAGCCAGCCGCCGGGAATGTATTCTCCGGTCAAAGGATGATAGTAAATTCTTCTATAATAGTCTGCGGACGACTGGTTGCCGTCATTGCTGCCCGGGCCGCCCTGATTCTGCACCTTCGAGCCGTCGTTACCCTTGACTGTACCGTCACCGGACAGTGAATAGGACATAGAGAAGCTGGCGCCGGTAAAGCGCAGCGGATGCAGGATTCCGTGCTCGGAAATCTGGAACCTGTTATACTTGCGGCCCTTGTAGTCTATGGCATAAGGGTCGAAGTTCAAGTTACCGTTAAGTCCAAGTTTGCCAAAAATGTTGGTAGAGAAACTTACGCCCACAGGGTTCATCTTTAGTGAGTCCGCCATAAGATTGAAACCTGTTGTAATATTCAGGTTATCAATCAGTTTAATCTTCTTGACACCCTTGCCGGTAGTATCCCTCAGGTCACGGATCTTGGCCTCGAAGTTATTACCAATGCTTATACCAAGGTTGGCGGATTTTCCACGTCCGGGAGGGGAGTTCAACTGGCCGGAATAGATGTTATACTGATACTCCTGCGCGTTGCCGGATGCATCGGTGTAATGAAGGGTCCTGTAGCCGTTGAACGATGTGGCTTTATCCGGACTGAACGACAAGCTGATGGACGGCGATATGACATGCCTGATAGCCTGAATCTTCTTATTCTTGCCGAAGTTGAACATACCGTAGATTCGTGTGCTCATTCCGAACGAGAAAGAATAATCATGCGTGGCGCCAAAATGCCCGAACTGCTTGCCTTGAACAGTTTCTACCTTGTTTGTTTCCTCGTTGTAGACGGCCTCGTTCTTCCTGAAGTACCAGTTCATGCCATAATTGACATTAGGCGTGAAATTCAAGTACTTAAGCAATGTGAATGACGGCAGGCCGATGGTAAACTTATGCGTCATACCATTCTGGAACTTGTCCAGGAAGCCGTCTTTCATAAATTCCGACGACTTGAAGGAAACCCTGTTGACCAGAGTGGTATTATATGCGAAAGTTATCTTTTCATAGAATTTTTCTTTACCTACCCTAGCCTTTCTCTTGAAGGGATAGAATCTTGATACAGAGAAGGTTATATTAGGCAGGGTGAAGGAATACGAACTATCCCTGGAGTTCTGGCTGTGCAGCATGTTCACTGACAGGTTGTATTTGCCGCCCCAGTTCTTAGAGAAGGATACTGATGACGATGCCTGGTTCTGCAGAGCCTCTGTCACCGACCTTGAATTATATCGGCTGCTGGAAGGGCTGGAGAAATTCACGGAAGCGCTGAAGGTTGTTCCGGGTATGAATTTACTGTCCTGGCTGTGAGACCATTTAACGGAGAAGTTCCTGGTCTGGAAGAAGTCCGTGCTGCCCTTAAGGCCGGTCTGGTCGTTGGAATACAGTATGGAGAAGTTACCGTTGAACTTGTAATTGACTTTGTATCTGGAATTTATGTCAAGAGCCCATGAACCCAGGGTATAGTAGTCTCCGGTAACGGACAGATCGATATAGTCTCCGAATACGAAGTACATACCGAAATCCCTTAGATAGAAGCCTCGGGAACTTTCCTCTCCGAAGGTAGGCATAAGCAAGCCAGTAGCCCTGTTAGGCCGTTTTGGTATGAAGCCGAAGGGGATTGCTATCGGCAGCGGAATATCCTCGATTACCGGCCATGCCGGGCCGAATACCGTTTTTCTGGTCGGCTTGGTAAGAACCTTCGCCGACGTCATATGCAGGTAGTAATGCGGATGTTCAAGGTCGCAGACCGTATACTGGCCGCCTTTTATGCTGATGGACTTGTCTGCCAGCATCTTAATCCTGGTACCTTGCAGCAGGCCTTCGTCCTGTTGGGTAATCATATTGGTGATTCTGGCCTTGCGGGTATTGAAGTTATACCGCAGCTCTTCCATCTTATAAGTATCCTTGCCCTGGGTCATTTCCGGCAAACCCTTCCATTCACCGGTCAAGGTATCAAGGATTCCGGTTGCATGGACGATGCCAGTCTTCATGTCGTATTCCATGTACTCTGCCTTCAGGGACATGTCTCCATAGGTGACGGACACATCTCCGTAATAGCGGCGCTTGCGCTGGCCGTCAGAGAAAATATCCACAACAGAGTCGCGTGCGGTAGAAAAAGCAGGGAATTCAAGGGAACTGTGCTTCTGCATTGCGGCAGAGTCGGCCTTAAAGAGGGAATCCGCCCTGTGCAAAGAGTCCCTGATGGCACGCAGCGAATCTGACAGTACTACGCTGTCCTTTTTATACTCTACGGCCTGGGTGAAGATTTTTTTGCCCTTTTTGGGCTTCTGGGCGTATGATACTGCCTGTCCCATAACAAAAAGGAGCATGGCTGCGGCAATCACGTATCTGAATCTGCTGCCAGCTTTGCCTAGTATGTTTTTTGTTATGGACATTAATTAATAATTACAGTATTTATTGTTATATTTGCAACCTACAAAGATAAGACCATTTTGAGACATTCACAAATATCAATCATAATCTCAGTTGTATTATTTGCAACTCTGATGCCATTTCTGCCCGTTTGCCACGCCCAGGGGCCGGACTCGCATAAATTGAATACTGTATGCATCGACGCCGGTCACGGCGGCAAGGATGGCGGCTGCACACGCATGAACAAGAGCGGCAAAACCCTGAAAGAGAAAGATATAACTCTTTACATCGCAAAGGAACTGGGCCGCCTGATCAACGCTTCCTATCCGGAAGTGTCGGTAGTCCTGACCCGCGGCACGGACGATTATGTAAGTCTGGCCAAAAGGGGAGAGATCGCCAACTCGGCGAATGCTGATCTTTTCATCTCCATCCACATAGATGCACATACAAAAAAGGAAGCCCGCGGCTTTTCCATCCACTGTCTGGGCCAGTCAAGGGATAAGAACAGGGACCTTTATGAAAACAACAAGCGCATCTGTCAGCGAGAAAATGAGGTATTTTCTTCAGAGGACGACAAACCGGTTGGTTTCGACCCTAACGATCCTATGTCCAATATGGTTTTCAGCCTGATGCAGAACGTGCATCTGGAGCAGAGCCTGACTTTTGCCGAGGATGTGCAGCGGGAAATGAAGAAAGGCCCTATCGGAGTGGATAAGGGCGTTTGGCAGAATCCTTTCATGGTGTTGTGGGTCACATCCATGCCCTCCGTGCTTATAGAATGCGGTTTTTTGTCCAACGAGTCTGACTTTAAGGTCTTTAATTCCGACGAGGGCAAGGATAAGATTGCGGCCTCCATTTTCAGGGCCTTCAAGACCTATAAAACCCGTTTCGACGGCGTTGAGACCGCTTTGCCGGTAAAGGAGAAGGAAAAGGTTGAGAAGGTAGAAAAGGTGGAAGAGGAGGATAAAGCCGCCCCTCAGGAGCAAAAGGCAGAGGAAAAACCGGCAGAAAAGGTAGATAAAGTAGAGAAGGCAGGGGAGCAGGGTACGGTTTACGGAACCCAGATCATGGCTGTGGGAAAACTTCTCAAGGCGAACGACCCCGAGTTCAAGGGATACAAGCCCACCATAGTTAAGAGCGGCATGCTTTACAAATATATTATAGGTACAGAAAAAGATCTGAAAAAAGCCAGGAAAAAACACAAAAAAATCAAGAAAACGTTTCCGAAATCGTTTCTTGTTAAGACAGACGGAAATACAGTCGAAATTGTACGATAATCAGCCCCTATAAAACGATTTTCATCTTTCAAAATCAAGGGGTTACAATCAGGACTCTAATTTAGAATCTATCCAAATAAGAATATCGCGTAAATTGCGTTTTTATTGAAATTTAATATTATAAGTATCTGAAAATCAAGAAATTCTATAAATAGCAATTTTAGGCTCCGTTTACTTTAATAAAGCAAAAATA
>R24__coassemble_501_pt1 | contig 26165 bp, 20 predicted proteins | sample R24__metabat2_low_PE_050 | metagenome-assembled genome bin R24 | reverse complement strand
TACTGCTGCAGCATTAAAACCATAGCCGTGACCATACGCGGCTGCATGGATGGGCCCGTCTTTAAACAGGATTAAATAATATGGTAGACCTCTCTGTAAACCTCTGTGGGATAAACCTTAAGAACCCGGTAGTCCCCGCAAGCGGCACCTTTGGCTTCGGGCTGGAGCTGGCAGACAGTTTTGACCTTAACGTCCTTGGCGGCATCTCCCTTAAAGGCACAACCCAGGAGTCCCGCTACGGCAACCCCACCCCGCGCGTTGCCGAATGCCCCGGCGGAATGATCAATTCCGTGGGTCTTCAGAACCCGGGAATCGACGCCCTGGTAGGCCAGAAAGTCCCTGCGCTGCGCAAGGTCTACGATGGCTGCGTAATTGCCAACATCAGCGGCTTCAGCGTGGACGAATACCGCCACTGCTGCGCCAAGGCCAACGATTGCGAAGGTATTGACATAGTAGAGGTAAACATTTCCTGCCCCAACGTGCATAACGGCGGCATGGCCTTCGGTACAAGCCCGCAGGCAGCCGCAGAGGTTACCAAAGCGGTTAAGGAAGTATGCACCGCAAAACCCGTTTTTATTAAGCTTAGCCCCAACGTAACTGACATAGTAGCCATAGCCCGGGCCTGCGAAGACGCCGGCGCCGACGGCCTTACCCTGGTTAACACCTTCCTTGGAATGCGCATAGACATCAAGCAGCGTAAACCGGTGATAGCCAACACCATGGGCGGCTATTCCGGCAGGGCGGTCTTCCCTATCGCCCTTCGCATGGTTTACCAGGTTGCACATGCCTGCAAGATTCCCGTAATGGGCTGCGGCGGCGTTGCATCGGCTGCGGACGTAATTGAAATGATGATGGCCGGCGCTACCGCCGTACAGGTGGGAGCAGAGAACCTTCGCAACCCCTTCGCCTGCCCCGAAATCATCGCCGCCCTCCCCGCCAAGCTTACAGAATTATGTTTTGAATCCATTAATTATATAATAATAATAGTATAAAAATATTATAGTGTGTAGAACGAAGTTAGACGGTTTTGTAATAGATACAGATGACTGAAAAACAGAATATGGAAAGAGACGTAATAATAGCCTGCGACTTTAGCAGCGCAGAAGCCACCCTAGCCTTCCTGGACAAATTCCAAGGCGGCAGGAAACCCTTCATAAAAATAGGCATGGAACTATTCTATGCAGCCGGCCCCGACATCGTCCGCCAGATCAAGGCCCGCGGCCACAAAATCTTCCTGGACCTTAAACTGCACGACATCCCCAACACCGTACGCAAAGCCATGGCCGTACTGTCATCGCTGGACGTTGATATGGTAAACGTGCACGCCGCAGGCACGGTGGCAATGATGAAAGCCGCCCTTGAAGGCCTCACCCGCCCCGACGGTACCAGACCCCTGCTGATAGCAGTAACGCAGCTAACATCAACATCGCAGGAAACCATGCAGAAAGAACTCCTCATTGGCGCCGGCATTAACGAAACCATCGTCAAATACGCCCAAAACGCCAAAGAAGCAGGCCTGGACGGCGTTGTATGCTCCCCTCTTGAAGCAGCTATGGTTAAGGACGCCTGCGGTAAAGGCTTCCTCACAGTCACTCCCGGCATCCGTTTTGCCGATGCCGCCGCAGACGACCAGGTACGCATCACCACCCCTGAGCGGGCCCGCGAGATAGGCTCCGACTTCATAGTAGTCGGCCGCCCCATCACCGCCTCCCCCGACCCCGTCGCTGCATATAACCGATGCCTTAACGAATTTGCAGATTAAATTTAATAAATATATGTCATGTCTGTTCCAATAACCCATGCCACCCTCGGCAATGTAAGAGGGGGGACCATGAGCGCAAGCGAATGGTGGGGTCGAACAAAGTGAGACGGTTTTGGAATAGACATGACATATATGAACCTTAAAATAAGAAACTTCAATTACTTACTAATATGGAAAAAGTAATAGCACAAGAACTGCTCAGCATAGGAGCAGTATTCCTAAGACCCGAAGAACCCTTCACATGGGCCAGCGGAATCAAAAGCCCAATCTACTGTGACAACAGACTCACCCTCTCCGCCCCCGCCACAAGAGACAAAGTAGAAGCCGGACTGGCAGAACTAGTAAAGAAGTATCACCCTGACTGCCAAATGCTTATGGGCACATCCACCGCCGGCATCGCACACGCAGCGATGACCGCCACCCTGCTGAACCTGCCCATGGGCTACGTTCGCGGCGAAGCCAAAACCCACGGCCGCACCAACCGCATCGAAGGTAAGATGGAACCCGGCACCAAAGTAGTTGTAATTGAAGACCTTATCTCTACCGGCGGCAGCGCAATAGAAGTTGTGGAAGCCCTTCGCGAAGCCGGCGCCCAGGTGCTTGGCATCGTAAGCATCTTCACCTACGGAATGAAAAAAGGCCTTGAGCGCATCGCCGCAGCAGGCACGGTAAACCACTCACTCAGCAACCTTGACGCCCTTGTTGACGTAGCCGTAGAAGAAGGCCGCATCGCACCGCAGTGGAAAGAGCGCATCCTGGCCTTCCGCAACAATCCCTCAGACGAAAGTTGGATTAAATAAAACTCAAACATATATGAAACATCTTATCGACCCTACCGACCTGACAAAACAGGAAACCGATCAGATTATTGCCCTTGCCCAGGACATCATCGCCGACAGGCAAAAGTACCAGGAAATCCTGGCCCACAAGAAGCTGGCGACTCTTTTTTACGAGCCCAGCACACGTACAAGGCTTAGTTTTACAGCCGCAATGATGGAGCTTGGCGGCAACGTCCTTGGCTTCTCAGACGCCAAGAGCAGCTCTGTAAGCAAAGGTGAAACAGTGCAGGATACAGTGCGCGTGGTAGGATGTTTCGCCGACGTAATTGCAATGCGCCATCATATCGAGGGTGCCCAGCAATACGCAACAGAGGTATCCAGGGTGCCTATTATCAATGCCGGCGACGGCTCTCACAGCCACCCCACCCAGACGCTCACGGACCTTCTGACCATCACCCGCGAGCTTGGCCACATCGACGGCATTACCATCGGCTTCTGCGGCGACCTTAAATTCGGCCGCACAGTTCATTCGCTGATCAAGGCCCTGTCCCGCTACAAAGACATCAAGGTCATCCTCATCGCCCCGGAAGAGCTCAAACTGCCGGACTACATCAAACAGGATGTATGCGACCGCCTTGGAGTCCAGTACCGTGAGGTTCATACCATGGAAGAAGTAATGCCGGAGCTCGATGTCCTTTACATGACACGCGTTCAGCAGGAACGCTTCCTGGACATGGACGAATTCAACCGCGTCAAGGACAGCTTTGTACTGGATGCCAAGAAGATGTCCCTGGCCAAGGAAAAGATGGCAGTTCTTCACCCGCTGCCCCGCGTAAACGAGATTCTGACAGAGGTGGATTCAGACCCCCGCGCCGCTTACTTCCGCCAGGTAGAAAACGGAAAGTTCGTGCGTATGGCCCTTATTACCAAGCTCCTTGAGTGGAAGGACGACCCCGCACACGACAACGTAGGCCGCGCCGGAATGGCAGGCAGCAACCTTCTTGCCGCCGATTCTGCAGAGCTGCCCGCAGGCGCCCGCTGCCCTAATCCCAAGTGCATCTGCAACAACGAAAACGCCCCCGCCCGCTTCCATAAAACGGACTCCGGCGCCATCCGCTGCTGCTACTGCGATGCACGCATAAAGTAGTCTATTCCAATAGTTTAGATAACAACTTTTCAGGAACGTCCCCGCAGATGCGGCGGACGTTTTCTTTTACGTATTCCAGGGACTCCTGCGGCGTAAGTGAAGACTTAAGGCTTACAGGCTTAAAGCCAGGGAAAGGGAAATCCAGATCCTGGAACAATGACTCCGGAGCGCAGAAAGAAGACCTCTGCCAGCCGGAATAGGTCAGATCCACCCCACGGTATACGCGGATTATATCGCCCGTCACAAGGCGCGTCTGCATCTGCAGCCGGGCCAGCAGATTATCAGCCGCAGCCTTCTTGATTCCAAGCAATTTACGAACCTCTGCCACACCGATGGAGCCATGCTCCGCCACATAGTCAAGTATGCGCTGCTGGTCTTCTGACGGGGCATATTTAGGCTGAGCTCGGCGCCAGTTTAGCAGCTCCCGGTACACATCCACGGTGGCAAAAGCCGCCTTTCCGCCCCAAAGAAACTTACCGTAGGCAACATCCCCGCTCTGCACGCTATAAATCTTCCAGTCCCACGGGCCAAGGTTCTCTTCTGTGAACCAAAGGTCGTGCGGAGTATGCTCTTCTACAGAAAACCCGGCTATAGGATTTTCAAAAAAAGGTATGATGCGGTATTCCCGAATCAACTCAAGCATTGACTCCTGGTCCAGCACCCTGGGGCTGTACGTAAAATCCTGAATATTACGCTCAAAAGACATAGTTTTACAAATATAAAAAGAAAAATAATCATAAAAAAGGAATAAAGTACCACTATTGCATATTGATTAAATGACCGACCATTTATAACTTTGTGGCCCAATTATTTAAAAGGATTCAATCAAACAATCAGATAATATGAAAAAGATCTCCTTATTTTTTGTTTCCCTTCTGGCCGTAATGTCTTGCGGCAGCAAGGTGTGCACAATTAAGGGCAGCTTTACTGACCCTGTTGATTCCGTAAGTCTGGTTAACACAACCGGAGATGTTATAGATAATTGTATTCTTGCCGACGGCTCCTTCACCCTGAAATGTGAAATAGATCCCAAAACCTTCGTCTGCGTGATGCGCGGCAACAGTGGAAGCCCCATCCCCCTTATACCGGACGTAAAAGAGATTAACCTATCCATAGAAGAAGGCAAACCCGTCATCAGCGGCAGTCCCCTGTCCACCGAACTGCAAGAGTTCCATAACTGGGTTATAGACGCTTTCATGGAAAACAATGCCAAGGCCTTGCCGCTTATCGATGCCGGCGATCAGGAAGCCGCCGACGCCCTTAGCGACAATATGCATAAAAAGATTGCAGCCCGCAGCAAAGAGGTTTATCTGAACCATAAGTCCGACGCCCTCGGCCTTCAGGCAATGTTTATTATGATGGAGGATATCGATGCCGATGAGTTCATCGCCTTGTACGAGCAGGCCGACAAATTCATCCAGGCCGATGGAAAAATCGGCGGCTACTACGAGCACCTTAAGGCCATCTCACTGAACGAGGTTGTTACCTATCTTGAAAACGGCGAGATCAAGAAAGAAGCCGGTACCTTCGAAGATTATGTCGGCAAAGGAAAATACGCCCTGGTAGATTTCTGGGCCTCATGGTGCGGCCCCTGCAGGGAAGAAACTCCCAACGTTGTTGCTGCTTACGAGAAATACAAGGACAAAGGCCTGATTGTGATTGGCGTTCCCGTCAATGATAAAGTGGATGCAACCATCAAAGCGCTGGAAAGTCTTGGCATACATTATCCTCAGATTCTTGACCCCTCACAGCAACTTGCGGATAGATTCAGTATTTCTACCATACCGCACATCATCCTCTTTGGTCCTGACGGTACCATCGTAGCCGATAACCTTCGCGGCGCCGGCATCGACACCGCCCTCCAAAAGAATCTTTAAAGGAAATCGTCGGGCTTTGCCCGACATGCTTTGACAAGGCTTTACTGAGTTTTTTTGATGATGGCCATATACTCCGACCGGACAAGGGATTCCAGCAGCGAGAGGGCGCGGATGGCCTTCTCTACAAGGGCAGTATCTGCGATATTGGGAATGAGAACGCTTGCCTGCTCAATCCATTCCAGGCTTCTGCTTTGCGGGTCAATCATGGCTCTGAAGGTTTATACGGTCAAGGAGATGCTGTATCTTTTCCTCGCAGTAACGGCGCCGCGCATAGCGGAGCAGCCGGCTACGGGATATGTCAAAATCGGAGAATGCCTCCCGGTAAATTCGGTAGATTTCGCTGCCACGGAGAAAATCAAATTCAGGATTAAGGACGATGTCTACCAGCATTTTCTCTGCAGTAGGAACAGGAAGTCCTTCAAAAGTGTCAATGGGTGCTTCCGTTGTGAGTGTATGCAGAACGATGCAATCCCTTGTATTCCCGAACTTGACGAACTCTTCGTTGGTGGGATTGGGCAATACCATCACGTTCGGGTACTTCTCACGGATGGCATCCGGGAAGGATTGCTCCAGCAGGCGCTCAACGTCAACGATGACCATCTTGATATTGGGCACATGGAGCATAAAGGGAATAACGATGGCTGCATCCCAGATACAGAAATCGGCCAGCGGATAGCGCTTTTTTAGGTACTGGGCCATCTCCTTCGTCTCCGGCTTAAGGGTAAGTTGCAGACGGGGCTTTGTGTTCTCACTCAACTGATACTCTCCCCAGCCGGTTTTAATGAGACGACCGGTTGCGAGCAAGCGCTCCAGTTGTGTTTGCAGGCCGCTGCCAACCGGAATGCTCTTTTCGTTCAGCCACGCAGAAAGGTCCCGTCTGCGGAAAGGGCCACGCTGCAGAGCCGCATAGTAAACGATATGATCTGTAATGGTCATTCTTATCAGTTTTACAGCACAAAAGTAATACAATTCTGGCAAGAAATCAATATTTCCTGCCAAAAATGTATTATTTTTATTGTAGTTGTATGAATAGTCATAAAAAAGGAAATGTAGCCAAGATGTAGCCAACTTTATGGTGGTAGAGGCCCGACGGCCGAGGGCGGCATCAGCCGCCGTGCCGGAGCGTCAGCGAGATGCGAAGCATCGAAGCAGCGGAGGCACCCGGGTTCTGCAAGCGAAGCGTAGCAGGTTCCGGCATTCCCCCTGAAAGGGGGATGTCGCAAAGCGACAGAGGGTTAAGATAGCATGTGTCGGGCTTTGCCCGACATGCTCCACAAATAAAGGTCCGACGTTTGTCGGACCTTTATTTGTGGAGCATAGGAGAATCGAACTCCTGACCTTTTGAATGCCATTCAAACGCTCTACCAACTGAGCTAATACCCCATCGGGACTGCAAAGTAAAGAAAAAAGATTCAGTTTTCCAAATAAGAGTAAGACCACAGCCATGATTTTTGGTTTTTAACAGATTTTTAATAAATTTGAGAGATTTTTGCCAAAAGGCACAAAACGTGTTTAAAACAAAATCTATAGAATATGAAAAAAGTAGGATTGCTTATGATTGCAACACTGGCTCTCGCAGCCTGCAACACAAACGCACAAAAAAAGGCGCCCGCACTGGACATGTCAAGCCTTGACACCACTGTAAGCCCTAAAGTTGACTTCTATCAGTACTCTACCGGCGGATGGCAGAAGAACAACCCCCTTCGCCCTGAATTCTCCCGCTACGGCAGCTTCGACGCCCTGCGCGAACAGGCCCAGGAGAACCTGAACGCCCTCTTCCAGGAAATGACCACCCTTAAGGCAAAACCCGGAACCGTAGAGCAGAAGATATCAGACCTGTACAAAATGGCAATGGACTCTACCACCCGCAATCAGCTGGGCGCAGAGCCTATCAAACCGTATATTGCTGAAATTGAGGCAGTTGAAACAAAAGACCAGCTGGCCACCCTGCTTGGCAAGATGAACCTGTACGGAGAAAGCGCCTTCTTTGGCGGCGGCGCCGAGGCCGACCTTGCCAACAGCGACATGCAGGTTCTCTACATCGGCCAGGGAGGCCTTGGAATGGGAGACCGCGACTACTATCTTAAAGAGGAGAACGTAGAGCTCCGCGAAGGTTATCATTCCTTCCTGACCAAGGTTCTGGATATGTCCGGCGTTAACAACCCGATGACAGTAGCAGACCAGGCCCTTAAGGTTGAGACTGACCTTGCAAAGATATTCTGGAGCCGCGAGCAGAACCGCGACATGGCAGCTATCTACAACCCCATGTCCTCTGAGGAAATCTGCAAAGAATGGCCCGGCATCCGCTTCAACCTGATTTGCGAAGCAGCCGGTATCGCTCCCCAGGAGAAAGTGATCGTGCAGCAGCCTTCTTACTTCGAGGCCCTCTCTAAATACATAGAAGCAACTGACCTTGAGGAACTTAAGGCCTATGTACTGGGCCAGTTCGTACAAGGCCAGTGCAGCGCCCTTAGCGACGAGTTCTACACCGCAAGCTGGACCTTCTTCAGCCACCAGATGGCCGGCGCACAGGAGGAAACACCCCGCTGGAAACGCGCAATGAGCGTTCCTAACAGTATTCTTGGCGAGGCCGTTGGTGAAATGTACGTAAGCCGCTACTTCCCCGAGAGCTCTAAGCAGAAGATGATCACTCTTGTGAACAATCTTAAGACCGCCCTTGGAGAGCACATCAAAGGCCTTGACTGGATGAGCGACGAAACCAAGGAAAAAGCCCTTGAGAAGCTTGCAGCCTTCACCGTAAAGATTGGCTATCCTGACAAATGGAAAGATTACAGCACCCTTGACATCACCGCCGACAAGACCTACTACGAGAACCTTCGCGCCGCAAGCGCATGGTACGTTGCCGACAACCTTCAGAAACTTGGCAAGCCCACTGACAAGACCGAATGGGGCATGACTCCCCAGACCGTGAACGCATACTACAACCCTACCACCAACGAGATCTGCTTCCCCGCAGCCATCCTGCAGAAGCCTTTCTTCGATCCTGACGCCGACGAGCCCGTAAACTATGGCGGCATCGGTGTGGTAATCGGTCACGAAATGAGCCACGGCTTCGACGACCAGGGCTCTATGTTCGATGCCAACGGAAACATGGTCAACTGGTGGACAGCAGAGGACAAGGCCAAATTCGACGCCCTTGGAGACAAGCTGGTAGCTCAGTTCGATGAGGTTGAGATCGTTCCCGGCGTAAAGGCCAACGGCCGCTACACCCTTGGAGAGAATATCGGCGACCACGGCGGCCTGTCAATCGCCTTCACAGCTATGCAGAATGCAGTTAAGGGCGATGATCCCATGATTGACGGCTTCACCCGCGCACAGCGCTTCTACCTTAGCTACGGCGCTATCTGGGCACAGAACATCACCGACCAGGAGAAGGCCCGCCTTACCAACCTGGACGTTCACTCACTGGCAGTAAACCGCGTAAATGTAAGCATCCGCAACTTCCAGTCCTTCTTTGACGCATTCGACATCAAGGAGGGTGACCCCATGTTCCGCCCCGAAGAGGAAAGAGTACATATCTGGTAATTATTACCCTAATAAACCTAAAAAGGCCCGCCTGTGCGGGCTTTTTTCTTGTATTATATGTAAAGATTTTTTATCTTTGTGTGTTAATTTGGCAAAAAACTGAACTAATAATATGAAGAAAATCCTTACTACACTGCTCATGAGTTTCATGCTCACGGCAGCATTCGCCCAGAACGCAACTATCATGAGCCTGGCTCAGGCAGAGCTGGCAAAACGCGGTCTGAATGAAACTGAAGTCCGCGCACGCCTTGTCCAGAACGGCATTGACGTAGATAATCTGAAGCCTTCAGACTACGCATCTTACCAGGCAAGAATCATGCAGATTCTGGATCAGATGCAGGCAGAAAAAGCCGGCACCGCAGCAACCACAGGCACAGCAGCCGCTGACTCTGTTTCCACCCAGATAGGCATAGAGATAGCAGCTCCCGTTACCGTGCAGGCCGCATCAACCACAAACGAGAAAGTCGCAGAGGCAGCTATCTCAGAAGCGAAGGAAGTTAAACAGGACAGTACCGCAATTTACGGCCACGCCATCTTTGAGGGCAAGACCCTTGACGTTTACCGTACCACAGACGGCGCACAGGCTCCTGACACCTATATTCTTGGCGACGGTGACGAGGTTCATATTTCCATCTTCGGTTCTTCCCAGACAGAAATTCACCAGCGCATCGCTCTGGACGGATCCATCCAGCCCGCAGGCTCAAGCAAGATCTTCCTTAAAGGAATGAACCTTGCACAGGCACGCGAAGCCATCCGCACAAGGCTTAGCCAGCACTTCTCCTTCAACAGGGACCAGATTGCAGTAACCATCACCACAGCCCGTACCGTAACCGTAAGCATCTACGGAGAAGTTGGCGTTCAGGGCGGCTTTACCGTAAGTGCACTTAACACCGTATTCAACGCCCTTACCGCAGCAGGCGGCCCTACAGGCATCGGTTCAGTACGTAACATCCAGCTTTCACGCGGCGGCAAGACCCAGCGTCTGGACCTTTACGAATACATGACCAACCCCAACACCAAGGTTCCTTACGACATCCAGAACGGAGACATCATCTTTGTTCCTGTGGCACAGAAGATTGTAAAGATCTCCGGCGCAGTGAACCGCCCTATGCGTTATGAGATGGTAGAAGGCGAAGACCTTGTAAAGCTTATCAAGCTTGCAGGCGGCCTTACCGCAGATGCATATACCCGCTTTGTTCAGATTGAGCGTTACGACGACGGTGAAAAGAAATATCTCGAGTATGACCTTAACCAGGTTATGAGCGGTGCCAAGAGGGTTGACCTTATTCCCGGAGACATCGTTCGCATCAAGGCTTCCAACGAGCCTCTTGAAGAGTATGTAGCCATCACCGGCGACGTCTTCTACGACGGCAATTACGACCTTACCAGGAACAGCAGCCTCAAAACCCTCATAGAGAACGCAAAGATTAAGAATACCGCCCGTACTGATATCTTATTCGTAGAGCGCACAAAGGACGACGAGACCGTAGAAGTTATGACTGTTCCCTTCCCCGGAACAAACGGCAACGCAGACTTCCGCCTTCAGAAGAGGGATAAGGTTACCGTTCTTGAACTTTCTGCATACCGTGATGTAGATACCATCGCTGTCAGCGGACAGGTTCGCAAGCCTTTCAGCCGCGTCTTCGGCCTCAATGACAAGATGACCATCGTACAGGCAATTGAGCTTGCAGGTGGCATGAAGAGCACCGGCTTCCCTATTGCTTATATCTTCCGCAAAGACATCACCAACCCTGAGAAGATGGAATACAAGAGAGTATCCATTGACAGGGACGGAGGCATGTTCCTTAAGCCCGGTGACCGTCTTAACATTTACGACAACAGCACTTTCACAGAGATTGGCCAAATTAACGTTAGCGGTGCAGTTAACAGCCCCGTAAAAGTTGCCTACGACCCTAGCCTTACCATCCACAACCTGCTTGAAATGGCAGAAGGCGTAACCGTATCTGCAGACCTTAACAGGATTGATATCTTCAGGATGGAGACCGAGGGCAGCAACATCAAGTTCAATAACTACTCAGTTAAAGTTGACAAGGACTTCAATATCATAGGCTCTGACTTCCAAATCCAGCCTTACGACCATATTGTTGTTCGCCAGATCCCTAACTTCACAACCGGCAGACGCGTAGAGCTTAACGGCCGCGTGAAGTATCCCGGAACCTATGTTCTGGAGGACGGCCGCACCACACTCTCAGAGATTATCGAGAGGGCCGGCGGTCTTCTTGACGACGTAGATCCTTATGCAACCCTTATCCGTACCTACAACAACAGGGGCCCTATCGGCATCAATGTTAAAGAGGCTATGAAGAATAAGAGAAAGGCTGCAAAGGATCCTATCCTCATGGACGGAGACGTTGTTGATGTTGTTCGTCAGGAAAACACCGTTACCATCTACACTACCGGTACCCGCATGGACCAGTATACACCGGAAGGCTTCGACTTTGAGAAGAAGACCGTTGTATTCCAGGGCCGCCACAGCGCAGGCTGGTATCTTGATAACTTCGCAGGCGGCTTCCACCGTCTTGCAGACAGGAACAGCGTAACCGTTACCCTGCCTAACAACCAGACCCGCAGCACCCGCAAGAAGATGATCTTCTTCCGCCGCTATCCTACCGTAGAGCCCGGCAGCGTTATTACTGTAAGCCTGAGCCCTGAAAAGATAGAGGCAGACTCTAAGCCTAAAGAGAAGATTGACTGGGAGAACGTAGGTGCTAAGGCTCTGTCTGCAATTACATCAGTTGTATCCATCATCCTGCTTGCTAACAGACTGTAACAGCCATGGAAGAGAATCTTAATAAAAACGTACCGGAACAGGAAGAAGGCATTGACTTCATGGCCCTGGCCAAGAAGGTTTGGGAAGGCCGCAAGACCGTTCTCAAATGCCTTGCCGTCTTTGTGGTGCTTGGCCTGTTGTCGGCCTTCACCATGACAAGAGTATATAGCGTAAGCACCGTAATGGTGCCGCAGATGAACTCCAGCCGCTCTTCCTCACTCAGCAGCCTGGCATCATTGGCAGGCTTCGACCTTGGAACAAGCAATATGTCCGGAAGCGAGCTTTCTCCGCTGGTTTACCCGCAGATAGTTAACAGCATTCCCTTCCGGCTGGCGCTTCTTCACACTCCCCTTCACTATGCCAAGGCAGACACTGCCGTAAGCATGATTACCTACTACAAGGACTACAACAAGCCCAACGTATTCTCTTATATAAAGAAGTATACAATTGGTCTTCCCGGCACAATTATGGGTCTCTTCTCAAAAGAGAAACCCCAGACCACTTTACCTGGCGCCGGTGTTGCAGCTGATAATGACAAGCCTAAGCCCATAGTACTTACAAAGGCAGAAGAAAAGATGCTGCCTGTAATTGCTTCAAGCGTTAATCTTACAGTAGATAAGAAAGAAGGTTACCTTGTTCTTAGCGTACAAGGCACAGAGCCTATACAGACCGCAGAACTGGCCCTTAAGGCACAGCAGCTGCTTCAGGAAGAAGTAACACGCTTCCGTACCCAGAAGGCTCAGGACCAGCTTAACTACGTTCAGGCCAGGTATGACGAGATCAAAAAAGAAGCAGAAAGCTACCAGACCCAGCTTGCCGCCATTACTGACCGTTCCCAGGAAATGCTTACAACCAGGTCACGCATAGAGAAAGACCGCATCCAGTCAAAGTACTCAATTGCAAGTACCATCTATGCAGAAATGGCAAAGCAGCTGGAACAGGCCAAGATGCAGGTAAAGAGGGACACCCCTACCATTACCGTAATCCAGCCGGTAACGGTACCCACCCAGCCTGCAAACAGCAGAGCTAAAACCTTGTTCGGCTGGACATTCTTCGGCCTTGTAGTAGGCTGCGGCATTGTGCTTGGCAAAGACTACTACAAGAAGTTCAAAGAGAAATTCAAAGAAGCTAAGGAAGCCTAAGGAAACTGTATCCGAAGCGCTTGCATGCAGCTTTTTCAAGCTCTTCCCGGTCTTCCGGATGAGCAATGGAAATAAGGAGCTTGGCCCTTTCGGCCAGGCTCTTTCCTCTTAAATATACTATGCCATATTCTGTGGCAACGTACTGGGTCTGGAAGCGTGTGGTCACTACGCCGGCACCGGGCGCAAGGTTGGCTACAATCTTGCCTTTACCCTTGGCTGTGCGTGAAGGCAGGGCAATGAAGGTGCGGCCGCCTTCGGAAAGAGAGCAACCATACATAAAGTCATGCTGGCCGCCTACGCTGCTGAAGATAGTCTCCCCTATTGAATCTGCGCACACCTGGCCGGTAAGGTCAACCTCAATGGCAGAATTTATGGCGCAGGCGCGGGGATTCTGGGCAATAAGGAAAGGATTGTTGGTATAGGCTACATCGTAGAACTCCATGGTCTTGTTATGGTCTATGTAGCCGTACATATCCTTTGAACCTATTGCCAATGCGGCTATGCTTACGCCGGGGTGCACTTTCTTAAGACTGTTATCGATTACGCCCTCCTTAATCAGGCGGATTACGCCGTCCGTCATAGCCTCTGTATGAAGGCCCAAGTGCTGATGGTGCTTAATGCCGTTTAAAATGGCGTTAGGAATGCCTCCAACGCCAATCTGAAGGCAGGCTCCATCCGGAATCTTGGACGCAACGTTGGCGCCGATAGCGGCCTCTATGGGCGTAGGCTCGCCAAAAGTCATGGCAAAGGGTGCTACGTCGCAAAGCACAGCTGCAGATATCTTGCTCTCATGAATCAAGCAGTCGCCATACAAATACGGAATATTGGGGCTCACAAGAGCAATAACATCACGCGCGACCTCCGCCGCTGACACGGCAATGTCAGCAGAAATACCATAGCTGCAATAGCCATTCTCGTCCGGCAGAGAGCAGGTAATAAAGGCCACATCCACGGGAAACTCCCCACTGCGGAACAAGGCCGGAACCTCTCCAAGAAAGGCAGGAGTCATGCTACCATAACCCTCGGCCACATGCTTACGCTGGTCGGCAGAAAGGAATATGCTGTTTACAAGGAAAGAATCCTTATACTCCGGCTTACAGAAAGGAGCCGGATCCTTATGAACATTGAATCCTGAAGTTATAGTCACATCACGGAGCTCTGCATGACGGCGGGCAAGGGCCTCCTGCAAAAGAACAGGCACTGATGCACCACCCTGGCAGCAGATGCTGTCACCACTGCGAACAAGCTTAACGGCTTCGTCGGCTGAAACGTATTTCATTGACAAATAAGTATTTACAGATTCTCAAACAAGGCAAGACGCTGGTCCAGTTTCTCAAAATCATCGTCAGAAAGAAGACGAGACACGCAAACACGAATGCCCCTTTGGCTGGAGCCGGTGGAATTAAGGCCTATGGCCGTTATTCCGCAGCGCATCAGTCTTTCCAGCAACTCCTTGTTATCCAGGTCTTTATAACCGGCGGTATAGAAAAAACCGTCGCTGATTGTCTGGTCTATGTCTTTATCGTACACAAGGTGGAAGCCATGCTTCTCCAGAATCTCTCGTGACCTCTTGGAACGCACCGCATACTCCTTAACCTGTCCTACGAAGTTATATTCCCCATCTACGGCCGCCTTGAACATGGCGGACAAGGCGTACTGCGCAGAATGCGACGTACCGCTGGACGCGCAGTAAAGATAAGTCATAATAAAGTTGTCCCCAAAGCTACCCAGATTAAAGCGGTTGCGAAGCGAAGGATACTCCCTCTTATACAGCTTATCCGAGATGCACACAATGGCAATCCTCTCCCCTGCATAACTGAAAATCTTGGACGCAGAAAGCATTATTGCGTAATTGTCCGTGTACTTGGCCACCGTCGCCTGATAGGGCGGCTGGAAGGGCTTGGACAAGTCACGCCTGAAGTCCATGCACAGGTATGCCAATCTTCAAGCACAATTACATCGTACTTGGTGGCACACTCGCCTATTATCTGCAACTCCTCGTCCGTCAGGCAGATCCATGCCGGATTGTTGGGGTTGGAATACAGTATGGCAGCGATATTCCCCTGGCTGAAGTATTCTTCCAGCTTATCCCTGAGCTTTTCTGCCCTGTATTCGTAAATGTCGAAGGTGATATTCTTAATTCCCAGCGCATCCGGCTGCCTTCCGTGTGCAGAGAAGCCGGGACATATATACAATATAGTGTCCTTACCCTCCTGCAGTTGGGAGCATTCCAGCACAAGGTTGTATGCCGCCTGCATAGAGCCGACGGTAGGTACAATACATTTGGGTGGAATGTCTATGCCGATGAAGGCCTTTACAAAGGCCGATGCGTTTTCTTTGAGTTCCGGCAGGCCGCTGATCACCGGATAAATGGATGCAATTCCATTATCCAGTGCCTTTTTCTGGGCCTCGATGCCTATGGCGCAGGCATTGATGCCCGGGACGCCAATCTCAAGGCGCGTGAATTTTTCTCCTGTCTGTTGTTCGAGCTCGGCAGCAACAGCGACTGTCTGGCGTATGGTTGCACGCGATATATCTGCTATATCTGCCTGTTTAAGTACATTATCAATCAGTGGTTTTGGTATTGGCAGCATAAGTTGGTTATTAGTCTACAAAATAGCCCATTCCGTTTTCTGTGATTAAACCGTCGACTATCGTTTTCAAAGGATTCCGTTCTGCATACAGTTCCTCGTAGTCGTGGTGGTAGCTTGCATCCGGAACAACATGAACATCGAACTTCATCTCCGCCATACCCGTCGGGGCGATGTTTCCAAAGAAACGGACCTTATGCTCTACCTTACCAATGTTCTTGGTACTGTCGTAAGAAAGGACAATTGCATAGTCCTTGCCCGGAGGAATAAGTATATCGCCGGAGTCGGTTGTTGTTATGCATCCGCAGGATGCCTGTATATCCTTGATGGTGAGCGGGACCTCTCCGGTATTGGTGAATGTCACCATAATAGAGAGTTCCTGCCCCTGAAGGATAGGATAGTAATGTCTTGCCGGGTCTGTAATCTCCATTGTAGTATACTCTACCTTCCTTGCACAGGAAAACAGGGAAACTACAAGCGGCAAGGCCACAATATATTTAATTACAGTTCTGCTCATTTAGTTACAAACACCTCGTCTATAGCAACATTAGGCGTATTGGATGCGTCAAATACAAGTTCCAGGCTGTTGTTCGGTACCATACCGAAGCGGCCCTTGAAGGTTACCTTTTCTCCGTCTTCAAGGTATTCGTCGGAGATATCCCTTTTAAGTGTACCTGCAAGTTTGCCGTCCACCATAATGTCAATCTTGTTAGGCGGAGCCATTCCGTGTCTAACAAAGTTAAGAAAACTTATCTGAATATTGTGCGCTCCACGCGCTTTATCTACAGGAATTTCTATAACCAGATTCCTCTGGGGAATAATCTGCCAGCCCCAGTGATAGTTTCTGGAGATGCCAACAACCGCGTCTGTCAGCATTTTGGTTGTTTCACGGATATCGCCGCGCCTGAGGGTAATAGGTGTATTAAGTATAAGGTCGTCATCCCAAAGGCGTTCCTTTATCCACAGGGCACATTCGTTCTCGTAGTCGGCAATGTACAAACCGCTCTCGTTCACCCTGTCCATGTGGTCCATTGCGGCAGTCTCGTTGCCGGTAAGAATCACAAGGTCCTCTTCTTCAGTTATTTCCTTAAGGCTGGCAAGGGCGCTCAGGAACTCAGGATTAGGCTCAAGCTTGCCGTCCACAAAGTCCGCAAAACCAAGCTTTCCAATACCGTGATACCTGCAAATCTCCATGAAAGAGAGGGATACGGTCTGCTTTGTCTTCTCGTAAATCACCTTCTCTCGGTGGGTCATTTCGCCGGTCTCTGCATTCACAAGAACGTCATAGTAACTGCGGAAGTTGTCTTCTACCAGGAAGGTGTTGATGGCATCGTCCATACCACCGTACATAGGGAGCGGCTTACCCTGGTCTGCAGCACGTCTTTCAAGTGAATTGAACACTGCAGGAAAGAAGTTACCCATGTGGGGCATTGCGTCGCGGAAGTAGTCATTTACCAGCTTGGGCACGTTCAGGTGCGGGTGAATCATCAGCTCTGACAGTATGAAGGTATAGGTCTCCTGCAGGGTTGAATAGAAATAACCGCTACCATTAAGGAAGAGGCCCTTAACTCCGTGCTCTACATACTTCTGGATACGTTCCTGCATTACCAGCAGTATGGGGTAAGGAGTCAGGTAGTCGTCGAAGTTGCAGATGTAGTCCCAGATATAGACCTTTTTGCAGTACTTCTTCCACTGCTCCAGCCTGTCAAAGAAGGCCTTTGCCTCCGGCGAATCGCTCTTTCCCAGTACGCGGGGATAATCCATTGCAGACAGGAAGACGCCAACATTATCCGGCAGCACATGCTTCGGGAGATCGTAGGTAGTGGAATATCCCGGAATAAAGAACTGATGATGAGGGAAGCGGTTGGCAAGCCTTTCTACAAAAGCCACAACGGCAGGAGTAGCACTGGTAGGAGTATTTCCTGCAGCTACGCACCTGGGGCACTGGCAAACAAGAGAGTTATCGTTAGGGCCGATAGTAATGTTTACACCGTAGTCAGGGCTGTCTCCGTACTGATCTACGATAAACTGCTCTGTAAGGTCGAACAGCCTGTCAGAACTGAAGCAGAACTGATCCTTGCGGGTCATACCGCCAATCTTGGCAAAGTTCTCAGGGTCCATCTGGATATAACCATCGTCCGGATTACCCAGCACACGGCCCAGCTGGTGGCCCCACAGGCCCCAGTCGTTCTCCATATTAAAGAGGCACAGCAGCTCCGTCATGTCCTGAGTCTTGTTGGTAGGCATGTCTATGTCCCTGTACTCGAAGTACATATCTCCGGTGTAGCTCTTCTCCGGGAAGATGCAGGGCGGCAGGTCGTCGATGGCGATGCTGGAATCGTACATATGGCCGACGTGCTTGATGAACTGATAGCACAGCCAAATCATGATTCTGGGCGTACGGGCAGACAGTTTATATCCGCTGGAAGTGTACAGTACCTGATAGTCACCGGCAAACTCGTCGCTGATGGCAACCTCTACGCTACGTACTCCGGGGCCGTAATTCTTACTAAGTATCTGGTTGGGAGTACGTGCCTGAAGATGGGTCTTAAGGTACTCTGCCATCTTTACGTCGTCATAATTGGTACCCACGGACGGATATATATAATACTGAATCTCTGACTTCAACTCTACCGTCGATGTGCAGGCATGTGACGCCCCTGCAATCAGCAGGGTCATAAGTATTATTGATACAGAGCCTATCAAGCCCTTTTTAGAATGCGCAAGTGAACGAAACATTTGCTATAAACAAGTTACGATAGTTTACAATTTCTGAGGAAAGGTTATACAGGGTGCTCCAGCTGCCGCTGAGCGACACTTCTATGTTAGGAGTTATCAACCAGCCTCCGCCTGCGGACAGGAAGGAGTTCATGTGGTTGTAAATTGAAGCGCTGTAGTAATAGTTCAGGAAGGACAGTTCCGGGGCCGTACCCGCACCGGCCTGGACTTCAAGGAAGTTCTTTCCGCCAAGGTAGGGATAGAACCTGAAGCGGCCGCTGAAGTTGAAGAACAACTTGCTCTTAAGGAAGCCGGCAACAAGCTTTGCTCCACCGTAAAGATGATCCCATTGCTTTGATGCTGAGACATTTACGCCGAACATGCTGTCAGATTCATCGTCCTCAAGCAGTCTATAGAAGGCGCCGGCCTGGCCTTCAAGGTCATTGTCAAAATGACGGGTAACAGTAACATCGGCAGAAAGCTGGGGGAAGTACTGATTTGCCCAGGCAGCCTTGATCTCAATGCCCCACAGGGGGTTGAAATCATGAGTCCAACCGCCACCAAGCAGCAAACCACGGCCGCCAAGCAGGGCGTCGGGGTTCTTGCCTTTCTCCGGGTCAAGGGTCACGTCCCTGCCGGTATAGCCCAGCCTTACGGAATAAGTATCCTTGTTCTTAAGAGTATGGGTATAAGTGATATTTGCCATACCCGTAAGCTGATAGCTGTCAGCAAACCTCATCAGGTCAAAGCTGAAGTTCAGCCTGTTCTTGTACATCTTATTGAGGAGTGCGTACATATGGGCCCTGTATTCTTTCTCTTCCAGGAAGGAAGGAACATATACGGATTGATATACGTACGCAGAGTCCCACATGCGCTGCTTCTCGTAGATAAGACCGCGCTCGTAGCGAAGCTCCTTGTGGTCCGGGCGGCGCACCAGGGCGCTGTCCAGTACGGGAATAGCATCAGCGTAGGTGCCATTCTTGCGAAGCTCTGTTGCATAGCGCAGCGATACCTCACTGTAAACGGCTGTTACCATTTCATCCCCCGGGAACTCGTCCAGCAGCGGGTCAAGCAGCTCAAGTGCCTCTGTATGACGGCCTTCCCTCTGTGAAAGAAGGGCAGCCTTGCGGGCACGGAAGTAAACATCCTCCGGATAATAGTCATAACCGGTATAGACGTAATCGATAGGGTCCTTTGCGGAACTTGCGGCATAGCGGAGGCCCCAATAATTGGTAGGATCCATAGCCAGCAAATTGTCGCAGATATCCACCACCCTGGGCGATGCTCCCTCTTCCCTGCTCTGACGCAGGTAAGGAAGGGCTATTTCTTCGTAAGCATTTACAAGCTGAGTCCTTTCAAGGCTTGAATCTGCCGGAGTGGACAGCCATGCGCTGTAAACAATATCAAGGGCCTCATCCTGCTTGCCTTTTGAGGCATAGAGGTTGGCCTTTTCTATATTAACCAGGTAAACAGGATCGTAGCGGAGCCTTTCTTTAAGCATCTCCTCTGCCTCCTGGAACCTGTTAGAGTTCTTGTAGCAGACGAACAGTCGCCTTGTTGCCGCAGCCCTGTAATCCTCTTCTACACAATTGTTTCTGATGAATTCCAGTTTATCGATGGCATCGGCATAACGCTCGTCGGCGATGGCCTCGCGGGCCTCGTCCATACGCAGGCGGCAGGCCTGAAGGTTGACGTCATAGGATGTGGGGAACATTGCCACACCGTCGTAGATGGTCTTGATGGCAAGCTCGTCCTCTCCCATGGCGCGATAAACCCTGTAGCGGTTCATAACCAGTGCCGGGGAATCGCCGCGGCGCTTGCGCATCTCGTCTATATAGGTAAGGGCATCGTCATGATAACCCCTTCTTACAGATTCTTTAAGCAGGTAATCCAAAGACTCGGAGGTATGCTTTGTGGCGTACACCTTGCTGTAGAGGGCATAAGAATCAGCCTCCTTCTGCATGATGGCAGAACCTTCCAGCATGTTCTGGTACAGCTGCCTAAGCTCAGGGCTGGGATACTGCTGCATCTGTCCGCGAACCAGGGCCACTGCCTCATGGTCACGGCCGACCTCCATCAAGATATCGGCATTCTTGCGGACCAGTTCCGGGTTGCCGGGATTGAAGTTCAGAGCAGCGGACAGGGCGTCGATGGCATCGCTGTGGCGTCCTCTCTGCAGGATGACGTTTGCATAGGCAAGCTGATATTCGACGTTCGTCGGGTTGATGTGAACCATTTCCCTAAGGTTCTCTTCTGCCTTAGCAAGGTCACCGTTCCTTCTGGCCTGCAGGTAGGTGTTCTCAAGCACTGAATAATACTCTCCGGACACGTAAGCATCGTTAGCATAAATGCTGTTCAGACGCTTAAGCAGGTTGTTGGCTTCCTCGAAGTTGCCGGTTTTCTTGTAAAGGTCAATCTTCCTTAGCCAGAGTGTCTTGGAATAAGGGTTGACCTCCAACAATTCGTTCAGATAGCAGATTGCGCTGGTAAGGTTGCCGGTGGCTTCTTCCAGGTTTACAAGCAACTGCTTTGCCTCTACGTGACGATAGTTCACTGTACAGGCCTTGACAAGGTGATATCTGGCCTTGTCGTAGTTTTTGGCGTTCATCCAATAACGGCCGGCCAGGTAGTGAAGGTTAGGGTCGTTAGGCCATTTGGAGAGACCTTCGTCCAAAAGTTCCTTACCCTTGCTCCAATGGTGCTGTGAAAACAGCGCGGTCACCTGATCTGAATAGTGGCCAGGTGTTTTGAGCTTGATTTCTGCGTACGCATTGCTTCCGGCAACTGTAATCACTACAGCAGCCAGAACGCACGCAAGACGTGCAATGATGCTCTTATTTTTAAATACACACATAAATCCTATTCTGAAATTTCCTCCGCTGCACTTTCCTCTGCAGGAGCAGCGCCCTCTGCGCCCTCCGGTGCGCCTTCGGCACCCTCAGTACCGGGAACAGGCTGCTGCTGGAATCCCTTTCTGGTCATGTTACCCCAAACCATCTGGGCTCCGATAAGGTGTTTTACATATCCTCTCAAAGAGAAGAACACGTTTAGCGGATGGTACATTATAGGCTCCAACAATGAGGCTAGCATGAACCATCGGTAACTGCTTCGCTTCTTGAAGGAGTTGTCACTGTAAATATCGTAGGAAATAATGATCATGGTAAGCATCTGGGCAAAGCTGTACAAGGCCAGGAACACCAGCCATACGGTGTTGTAGTTGATACCACCGGACAGGAAGAGCCAGATAATTGATATGTAGCCCAGGAACTCGATAACCGGGGCCAGCATCTCAAAGATAAGGATGTAAGGCAGGGTCACTATACCGTACTGACGATAGGTCCTGTTGAACACCATATCCCTGTGCACAATAAAGAACTGCAGCAGACCACGTCCCCAGCGGGTTCTCTGACGGGAAAGCACCTTTACGTTACCAGGGCCCTCTGTCCAGCAGCAAATTTCCGGAATCTGGACTACGCGGTAATCCTCACCAGAGTCGCACATATAACGGATCATACGGGCAACCATATCCATATCCTCTGCAAAGGAGTCACCGTCGTATCCACCGGCCTTGATGACAATCTCGGTGTCGAAGAATCCGAAACCACCGGATACGTTCTGCATGGCGTTGATGGCAGAGAGGGCCTGCTTACCTACCAGATAGGAACGGGCATACTCAAGGTCCTGGAACAGAGGGATAGGAGTGTGCGGCGGTTTAGGCTCTATCATCTGACCGTTACGCACGTCGCAACCGTTTGACATACGCATTGATGCACTCACGGCAATAACCTTACGGGTAGAGGTCATGGTAGGCCAGGCCACCCTGTAAAGTGCGTACTTGTCGATGATACAGTCCACATCGGTACATACGAAGTATTCGTTGGACACGATGTTCACACCTGCGTTGGAGGCGTCCGCCTTTGTACCACCGTTCTCTTTGTCCACAACGGTAAGTCTCTTGAACACGGGGTTGTCGGACGTTGTCATGTACACACCCTTTACCGGTTTGGTCTTGATTTTTTCTACGTAAGCGTAGGGAACCTTTACCAGCTGGAAGTTGTCGATAAGTAGTTTCAGGGTGTCGTCCTTGGAACCATCGTTCACGATAACCACCTCATAATCAGGATAGTCCAATGACAGAAGCGAGTTAACGTTGTTGATGATGGTCTTTTCCTCGTTGTAGGCAGGAGCCACGATCGATACGCCCGGGGTGTAAGGGGAAGTACGCATCTGGTCGATAACATGCTTCTCGTAATGGTAGGTACGATGCCTCTTATGCTCTTTGTACGCAAGGAGCACCATCGCAATGTAACTGGCGATCAGGAACGCCGAATAAAAGATTACGGCGTAATTGAAGAATGTTTGAAACCACTCAGGCATATTTACGTGAATCCAGCAGTTTATTTTCTATATGGGTAAACAGGGGCTTATCTTCATCGCCAGCCTCGGCCTTAAGCATGTTGAAGGCTTCTTTACCCCTTCGGCCGTAGTTGTAAAGCACCTTGAGTGCCTTCATCTTTGAAATGTAATCCGTTGACTCGCGGTAGTCGTAAACAAGGTAGTTCACTACCTCAGGGTTACCGGAGTTGATGGCGCCAAGGGCATCGGCCAGTGCCTGGCGCTCTGCGAAGGATGCGTTTGCGTAACGGTGACGGAACTCGCCCTCTGCAGGGATGTATTCAAGCTCTCCAAGTGCCTTGATAAGTGCGCAGGCAAAGCCCTCGTCACGGCAGTTGCGAAGCATTTCCAAGAGCTCAGGGCAGTCGTCGTAACGCTTGAACAGACGAATCTCGTTCACCGCGAAGATACACAACTCCTCGTTCACCGGGGTACGGTTGCACCAACGGATAAGGTTGGGCATGGACAGGTTGTTCGCATTGCGGTAAACAAGAATGTTGTGGTACTTTACCATCATCTCTTCTGTAAACTCAAGGTTAGCATCCTCTTCCAAAGCCTTGAAAGGGTAAGAGGTACCGAACCTGGCCACATGAAGACGGGCGTTCATACGCATCTTCTTGTCCTTTGCAAAAAGATAACGGGACGCAACGGCCTCCTTAAGGTCTGCGTCCATATCCGCAATCTGCATAAGGGCCCTGATACGCTTACCCATGTTACGGGAGCGCATCAGCATCTCGAAGTATGGAGGAATTTTGAATGCTTGCAGGATTCTTTCCCAGTTGGGGCGGAAAATCTTGTCCTTGTACGTTCTGTGAACGGTGATAAGGATAGGGATGATTCGGCTGGTGGTCTTTTCCTTCATCCTGTAGTTCGTGGGGATATCAAGCTCTTCAGTGATGTCGTTAAGATCCATGAGGTCCGTCCTCTGGGCGATCTCAATTATCTTTGCTTTGTACTTTTCGTCGAGCCTTTGAATACCGCGGTTTCTGCGGACTCTCTTGTTGTTATGGTGTATGTTACCGATAACAAGGAAAATGAAAGTGATAATGCAAATTGAAGTGAATATTGATACTACTTGTATTTCCGGCGATAGTTCTATGAACAGGTAGTACAAAAGCATTATGTAATACTTCCAATATTCAATGCCTTCGAGGAAATAGTACTCCATTGTTTAGGTTAATCCTGTTTTACCACCAACAGGTCAGATAGTGCTGGTCCGGATACAGGTACCAGTCCTTGTCTTCCTGCCCCTGGGTGGCAATAAAATTCGTATACTTGGGGTAGGCCAGGCCAAAGCTGTACTTCTCCCAGGCATGCCTGGTCAGTACGGGCAGCTTAAAGGCCCAGAAACTACCGTCTTTTCCATAGTAAGGGATTTCGTCATCAAGATGATCGGCATTGGCAGCATATACGGTGTCGTACTTACTCTGGTCGCGGTCGGTGGGGCGATAGCCCTTAAGGCCGACAGGCCTCCAGTCGGTCAGGATGATGTAGAAATTCTGATTAGTCGTATTCATTACCGCGTCTATCATGTTCTGCTTTGACAGCTGGCTTTCCTCTGCGCTCATTTCTGCCCTGGGCTTCATGTGATAGATGACGGTATACGTGATGAGTCCGCCGGCTACGTTAACGTATCCGGGTGTAGTATTGTAGTAATATTTGTTTGCGAGTTTTTGGATGCCGTCTTCGTACTGAGTGGCGTCAGGCTGAGCCCAATAGCCATCCACTCCGGGGTTGAAGACGGTCTTGTGCGATACTCCGCCGTTGGTGTAGGTGTACTCCCCTGCTGCCTCGCCGGCCACTTTCTCTTTCATTCTGAAGATGCCGGCCATTTCTACGTAAGGACGGGTGCTGTTACCCTCGTTGTGAGTACAGTTCTGGCCAATCTTGGTCCAAACCCATGAAGGCAGGGTGCCGTGCTCGTTCTGATAGCTGTCCAGGGTGACGAAGTGCTCTGTGTAATCTACGAACCTTTGGTCGAAGCCTTCAAGTACGAGGCCTACGCGTGCGGGATTGTCGCCGCCAACAGCCCTAAGGTGAAGGACAACCTTTACCTGCTCTCTCCAGCCCTGGCTTTCAAGCTGGGCGTCTGCAACGGTCTTTGCCTCTATGTCGTAATCCACAACAACGTCGTTGTAGTCAGAGTCGATTGAGCCGCCGGCAGAAGGATAGCTGGGCCAGCTATCGTCGAACATTACCACTCCGCTTGAGTGATAGAAGGTCTGATCCTGGTCCGTGGTTATGTATGATGCGGGTTCTTCAAGTTCGATGGTGGCAACTGTGCTGGGCACGGTAGGTGTGACGTTGCCGCCGGTATTGCCGCTGACAGTGTTGCCGCTGGCTTTGAATGCAGAGTTGGTTCTGCCGCAACCGCAGCTGCAGCCCCAGGGCATGCATTTAGGGCAGTTGCCGCAGCCGCCGCAGTAGTTGTAGGCTTCGCCGGTCACCTTGCGGTCTACGATATTGTAAGCCTCTTCAAGATAGTATGCAGCGCTTACGGGGCCTTCATAGCAGAAGATATACCTGAGCGTATGGTCGTGAGCCGCATCGTAGAAGAGGATGTCGTCCGGATTGGTGTGGACCTGGTTGCTGCCTTCCATCTTAAAGGCGAACTCCCAGGGCATCTGGACGTAGCGGGTCTGACCAAGCTCACCGCTGGTTACCTGATCTACGGGGAAGTCAGTAAGGGAGTAAACCTTGTCCCCTGCCTGGTTCTCCGATGCATAAACTGTAACGCGTGTTGGAACGGTAGATTTGAACAGTAGCTGAACAGTGCCGAAGGGTTCTGCGGCCTTACCGTCAGTAAGCTCTGCCGGAATGGGCGTAACGCTTACTTCCTGAACCTTTGCATCGGCCTTGGTGCCGGATGACTGAAGGTATTCTACATATAGTTTTGTTGTTGCCAGAGGGACAGACACTTCTGCATAACTGTAGTAGCCGGTAACTTCTGCCGACTTCTCTTCCATGGCTGCTTTCTTTTTGCCGCCACGGAGATCATCTTTACTACAGCCTGCGAATGTCAATGCACCCATAATGCAACAAGTAATGAAAATCCAATACGGTTTCATAATTTTTCAGTTTTATTGTTTGGTTTCGGTTAATTATCATGGTGATGCAAAAATACAGCTTTATTACATAAAATCCAAATAAAATCACTAAAAATCAGCATTTCAGGCTCGTCTGAGGCACCGCATAATTATTCATAAGATTCTGAATTAATATACAATTCTGGTCAAATATTCAAGAAATTATATATATGAAAATCGTTTTTAATTACAATAATTCCGATTTTCGCACCCCTCCCGTGCTCCTCTTTTTCAGCCCAGTTTGTCCAATTCTAAAGGACACCTACCGCAGTGCCGGGGTGACGGCCGCCGCGAGTGGGGCCCTTTCCCGGAGCCCAGGCGAGCGGCGAGC
>R24__coassemble_378_pt1 | contig 31388 bp, 23 predicted proteins | sample R24__metabat2_low_PE_050 | metagenome-assembled genome bin R24 | reverse complement strand
CCATCAGGCCGTTTCCGTAGAGGATATCCTTGGCCTGGGCCATTACGATGGCCGAATTCTTGGCCGGGTTGGAAGCCGTAGCGTCAGAGGTGGGAATATCCTCAAAAATGCCGCCTACATACTCCGTCATGATTCCGTTTACCCGGAACCTGCTGGCATAGTAGGCCATCGTGCTATCGTTCAGCTGCACCTCATCGGCCAGGGACTTCGACATCCAGACGGAATTCTCCCGGGGTGTCCCGAAGTCCTTCACCACTTTCAACCCCAGCATATCAAAATAGTCCGGCGTGCAGATAATTACCTGCGCCTGGGGATGTCTGTCATCCGGTGTCTTGAAGCCAAAACCCATATTCATCTGTCCCGGGAATCCCCGGCCGTAAGCCACGTGCTTCACCTCAGGAATACGGTTCAGGCGGTCCACCAGCGGCTCCACCTCCGAGTAATCCCTTGCATAGAAGCCCAGGGAATACAGTCCCTCGCTGCGGGCGTTCAGCGGCCGGTGCATCATGTGGTTCAGCTGCACCTCCATCAGGATGGCCATCGCAATAAGCACCACCGAAACGACATTCTGGAACACGATGAACACCTTGCCGAACACCATCTTGCTGCGCCTGCGGAATGTGCCCCGCACAATGTCGATGGGCGCAAAACGGGACGCAAACAGCGCCGGTGCAATACCCACCAGGGCTCCGATAAGCACAATGGCAAGAGCATAGGCGGCGACCTTGCCCGCCGTCAAACCCAACGTCACCGGAATATACATCCAGGTATTGCCCGTATCCGTAGTTACGTTCAGTAGCAGTTCATTCATCATCGGCAGAAGAGCCCAAGCCAGCAGAAGAGCCAGCGCAAAGCAGACCGCCGTGAACAGGATGGATTCGCCGATGTATTTCCAGACGATGGAGCCCTGCGGTGCACCCAGAAGCCGGCGCGTGGCCATCTCCTTCGCCCGCTTGCCGGACAGCGCCAGATTCAGGTTGATGTAATTGAAGATGGCCGATACCAGCAGCAGGAGCACCACCACCAGCAGCATCTGCAGGACACTCTTGTTGCCACGGTGGAAGATCCACTGCTCCGGATTGAAATACAGTTCCGGAATCGTATAGATGGGTGTCGCCTTCACGAAGCTCCCGTCGTAATTCCCCTTGCAAATCTCCTCCACCTTCTTTGTTAAGGCCTCCCGGTCCGTACCCTCCTTAACTTTGATGAGGGTGACGTATTGTCCAAGCGTACTGAAGGGATTCATCTTCCCGGAGGAATAAGATGCATCGTACTCCGGATTGGAGAGGATGTCCGTCGAAGGCATCATCGTTCCCGCAAAGTCCTTGTACACGCCGCAGACGGTAAAGGTCTCCTCTCCGGCAAAGTAATTCTCCATGGAAAGCTGCTTGCCGATAGGGCTGCCAGTGAAGTGCTTCCTGGCAAAAGACTCGGAAACCAGGCAATGCCCTTTCAGACTATACTCTTCCAGGCTTCCCTCCAGCAGCGGGTAATTCGGGAACACCTCGAAGAACTCCGGATCCACCTGGGTCATTGTGCCCTGGATCTTGGACGTGCCGATGGTGATGACCTGGTCTTCCTCCCGGTTGCTGATGCGGCAGACCGCCTCCGCCTCCGGAATCTTGGCATCAAACTCGGCCTTGTCCCACCAGGAGAGAGCGACATACTGGTCATTACCAACTGCATACACCCTGTCGCCGATGGGATTCTCATGGGCAATGCTATACTGCTGCCAGACATAGTTTCCAATCAGGATGACAAAGGCGATGGATATTACCAGCCCCACCGCCTCGATGGCGGTGTATAACTTGTTGCGGGATAAAAACTTCAGATAACTCTTCATACTACTCGTTCTTCAGCGATTCCACGGGATTGGCCAGGGCAATCTTCAGGCAGTTCAGCACCACCACGCCCAGCACAATCAGCAGAACCAGAACCGCACCGCCGATGAAATACAGCGGATTCAGCGAAACTTTCTCAGCAAACTGCTCCAGCCACTTATGGGCCACAAAGAATGCGGCCACGCAGGCAATAACGGCCATCACGGCGGACAGCGTCATGATGTCTTTGGCGAAGACACTCAGGATGTCCCGGGTTGTGGCGCCGTTGATCTTTCGCACGGCCATTTCTTTCGACCGCCGGAGGCTCTCATCCTTGATGAAGCCAATCAATCCCAAGAGGGCAATCAGCAGGGAGAACACGGCTCCCAATGCCATGGTATTGCGCATCTTCTTGCTGTCGGCATAGGCGGCACGCATTTCTTCGGCATAAGAAACAATGTTAATTTCCTTATCAGGCAGCGCCTCGTTCAAAGCTCCGCGCACTTTCTCCAGCGCATCCGGACGCACCTTGAACAGGATATGCGGCATCCACGAAGACATCGAGCCAATCTCGCCGTAGAACAGGGCGCTCGGGCGCTGGTCTACACCCTGCAGATTGCCGATAAGGTAACTCTTGTACACACCTGAAATGGTGAAATAACTCAGCTCCGAATCGCGTGAGCGGTCGTGACCGGTAATGAACACTTGCTTGCCCACGGCGCCATCGCTCCAGTCCGTAAACTCGGCTATCTTCTTCACAAACTTCTCATCTACAACGATTTCTGAAGAGTCTCTAGGTGCACGGCCTTCCAGGAACTCAATGCCCATCAGGTCGTAGAAGCCTTCAGAGCATTCGTACTGGTCGGCAATATTGAAGAGTTCGCGGTCATCGTCGGGCAAATACACGTTGTCGCCATTGGAGCCCGCATACGGCAGGTTGTAGCTGGCGGCAACCCCCGCCACCTCCGGAATACGCCGGAGCGCTTCAGCGGCACGGACCTGCGCCTGACGGTCTCCGTCGAACATATCAAAATAGTACAGGTTCTTGTAGTCATAACCCGTATTGGCGTGAGATACCATCTGGTACTGCCGGCCGATGATAAGCATCATCACCACCAGAAACACGTTGATAAGCACCTGCACGCCCAGGAGACCGAGTTTCCAGTTCCGAGAGTTCTCGGTATAGTTTTTAAGCGCAGCATACACTGGAATCCGCTGATACAACTCTGCGGGAACCACGATGGAAATGACAAGTACGAATACCAGCACGGCGAGGATGGCCATAATGCTCTGAGGCACCAACAGCGTCTGGAAAGGTACCCCCAGAAGATTCTCAACAATCCCCCTGCCGGCGAAGATGATAACGGCCGCAAGGCCCATGGAAAGCAAGATATGGGTAGAGGCTTCCTTCGTCAGCATCCCGTAGATGTGCTTACCCTCAGCGCCGTAGCACTTGCGCACGCCCACTTCCTTGGAGCGTTTCACCAGGGAAGAAATCACAATCAGGATGTAGTTCAGCAGGGAAATCAGGATGAGCAGGGCTGCCACTATGGAAAGTAAAATCACCTGTTGACGTACTTCCGGGGCCGATGTGTGCATGGTACTGAAAGGTTTCAGGAAATAGCGAAAAGTGTTTCCCTGGGCCTCTATACGCTCCAGCGGTTGATGGGCCTCCTGCATCTTGCGGATAGCATCCGTAAGCGTTGCAGGATCCACGCCAGGAGCCAGCTTCACATAGCCCTTATACCGGTCGTTGCCGTTCCAGTTGTCCGTGCTCTGCTTACCGTAGGTTTCCATCGACAGGAGGATGTCGTAGTCCAGGCTGCCGTTCTTGGGGAAGTCCTCAAAAACACCCTCGATGGTCATTTTCAGGCCATCCATATCGGCATTGGCAATCTGCTTTCCGATGCATTCCTGTAATCCGCCCAACTTCTCAGCGAAGCTCCGGCTCACCATCACGCCGCCCCATTTTCCCAGCGCTTTCACCGGTTCTCCTGCGAGGACCGGCCGGCCGAAGACCTTGAAAAAGCAGGTATCTGCACAGACCAGCGTGGCCTTCAGCTTGTTACCGTCTTCGTCCAGATAAGTGTCGCCATTGAATACATACGTGGTACGCGTACCGCACTCGACGCCGGGGACCTCCTCCATGAAACCCACCGGCACGGCGCCGCTCACCTGGCCATAATCCTTCTCATTCCCCTGCATGGAGATCCAGGTATTGATGGTGTAAACCCGGTCAATGTCCCTGTAAAAGCTGTCATAACTCAGTTCAAAGAACACCTTGGCAATGAGCACAATGCCCACGGCCAGCCCGATGCCCAGGGAGAGGACCTTGATTAGAATATCTGAGTTTTTCTTCATATATTTGCAGTACCCAAAGGGTCTGCCCCTTGTATGATTTGTTTTCTAACTACACACTAATGAAAAGGATCTGCAAGGGGCATTCCCGTGTCTTAAAGCTCGTTCTTGACATCACTTACTATCTGACCATCAAACAGGTCAATTGTCCTTTGCGCCTGAGCCGCATCCTTCTGGGAGTGAGTTACCATCACGATAGTGGTTCCCTCTGCATTGAGTTCCTTCAGCAGGTCCATCACTTCCTTGCCGTTCTTGGAGTCGAGGTTACCGGTAGGCTCATCCGCAAGAATCAACTTCGGGCCTGCGACCACGGCACGAGCAATAGCGACGCGCTGCTGCTGACCGCCGGAGAGTTGCTGCGGGAAGTGCTGGGCGCGGTGGCTGATGGCCATGCGCTTCATTATTTCCGTCACTTTCTGCTTACGCTCTGCAGCGGAAATGTTCAAATAACGCAGAGGCAGTTCAATGTTCTCGTAAACGTTCAATTCATCGATGAGGTTGAAGCTCTGAAATACAAAGCCGATGTTGCCCTTGCGGAACTTGGTGCGCTCCTTTTCCTTGAGGCCACCCACCTCGGTGCCCAGCAGTTCATAACTGCCGCCGGTGGGATTGTCCAGCAGGCCCAGGATGTTCAGCAGCGTGGACTTGCCGCAGCCGGAAGGCCCCATGATGGCGACGAACTCGCCGTCCTTGATCTCGAAGGAAACACCATTGAGAGCCGTGGTCTCAATCTCTTCCGTGCGGAAGACTTTGCAAAGGTTGGAAACTTTAATCATAATGAGTTGTATTTTAATTGTTTATTCTATTCTTTCTTCAATGCCTCAGCCGGATTCGTCCGGGCGGTCTTGATGCTTTGATACAATACGCTCGCGATGGCTATCAGCGCCACTACAGCCCCGGCTGCAAGGAATATCCACCAGTAAAGGTCGATTCGGTGGCCGTAGCCCGAGAGCCAATGATTCATGATGAGCCAGGCAATCGGTACGCCGATGACAAACGCGATGCCCACCATCTTCATGAATGACAGCACCAGTTCTTTCAGCACGCCGGAATAATCGGCCCCAAAGACCTTTTTCACCGAGACACTGCGGATTTCCTGCTGCATGTAGTAGGAACTCATCGCGAAGAGCCCCAAGGCACTCACCAGGATGGACAACAGCGTGAAGATGAGTACGATGTTCAGCACCCGGCTTTCATCGGCAAAGCCGTCCTCGATCATTTCCTCGATATACTGGGCTTCGAAAAGCCGGTCCGGGAAGACTTCCTTACAGGCGGCTTCCACCCGCTTCTTGGCAGCGGCCTGGTCGCCGGTCGTTTTCACCAGGAGCACCCAAGGATAATCGTCATCCGGATTCTCCCCGCGATTATAAATCATCGCGGCGCTCTGGTCCTGCTCCAGCGGGCGGATTTTGAAATCATAGTAAATGCCGCCGATGCTTCTTGTGCCGTTCTGGGCCGTCTGGAATTCCGTTGCCGTTTCCTCGATGCCGATTTGTTTGAAAGCATATTCATTGAGCCACCATTTGTTTGGTTGATGGTTATCTTGCTTCACCTTCAAGCCCAGGATGTCAAAATATTTATCATCCCCTTGGATTTGTTGGAAGGACACCCAATGTCCGTCAGGCATTTCCATGGTCCAGTTGTTCGTTCCTCCCAGCGGAATGCCGTCACCCTGGCCGACTTCCTCCACGCAGGGCTCCTCCCGCCACTTATCCAGCAGCGGACGGATCTGCCCGGTCTGGCCATAGGCATTATCGACCACGAGGATGTCCTTGGTGTTATAGCCCAGGTCGGCCGAAATCATATACCGGATCTGGAGGCCAATCGTCAGGGCGCTCACCAGCATCACCACGGCCACGACATTCTGAACCACGATAATGACCTTGCTGTAAACCGTCTTGGTCTTGAGCCTGAGCGTACCGCGCACAATCTCGATGGGCTGAGCCTGTTGAATCAGCAGGGCCGGTACAATTCCTGACAAAACACCGAGTATCACGATAAAGCCCAGCACCAGCAGCACATTGACGGGCGTAACCGCCTTGAAGATGGAAACCTGGTACTTCAGGATCTGCGATGCAAGCGGAGAAAGCGCTTCGGCCAGCAAGATGGCCAGCAGCATCGAGATGCCGCAGATGAGGGTGCTCTCGGAAATCACCTTCAGGAAGATGCTGCGCTTATCTGCACCGACAAGGCGTCTGGTAGCCATTTCTTTTGCACGGAAGCCCGTCAGGGCAGTGGTCATATTGATATAATTCAGCACGGCAAACGCAAGGAGCAGGATGCACATGGCAAGCAGCAGATTCACGAAACTGCGGTTGCCGAACTGGATGGTATCAGAGCCATACCGTATCCCTTCATTCAAGAAATACATGTCCCTGAGAGGAATGATCCTGACCTTGTCGTACTGGCTTTTATACACCCAGAAATTCTCTTCACACCAGTCCAGAATGTCGTCGTGCCTGCCCTGGAGGTCGGCACCCGGATAAGCCATCACGAAGCAGATGCCGCCGCCCGCGTTGCTCATAAATTCGTCGTGTGACGAATTTATTTTTGGCATTAAATCGCCCCGTATCAGGACATCGGGCGCTTTCAGGATGGAATTCCCGAAATCTTCATACACGCCGCAGACGGTAAGCTGAAAGGACCCCTCATAATTAAAAGATATGATCTGTCCCAGCGGATCTTTGTCCCCGAAATGGGCATTGGCAAACTCCCGGCTCACCATACAGCGGTCCTGGGAAACGCGCCAGTCGGCCTTGTTTCCCTCCACCAAGTCATAGCTGAACATCTCAAAGAAGGTGCTGTCCGCTGCCATCGTGCTGCCATAGACTCGTTCTCCGTCAATGTTGAACGCTGCCGCCGATGCGATGTTGGCCACGCAACATCCCTTTTCTATTTCAGGAAAATTGTTCTTCAGGTGCTTGTCCAGCCAATAACCCATCATCACGTTATCCTCATTGGCAATCACATAAATCCGGTCCGCATTCTTCTGGAAAGAATCCGTGGACAGCTGCCGCTGGATATACGCCGCCAATAGGAGCACAAATGCCATCGACACCGTCAGGCCCACAAGGTTGATGGCCCCGTATAACTTGTTCTTCTTCAGGAAATTCCAAAAACTCTTCATAGCTTAAAAAACCAATACATCACTGTCTCCATACGTATCATACCCGGAGGTAATCACCCGCTCGCCAGGCTCCAGACCCTCAAGCACTTCGTAATACTGCGGGTTCTGGCGGCCGATGCGTATCTCTCTTTTGACGGCCTTGGTGCCCTCTTTGTTAACAACGTAAATCCATTTTCCGCCAGTCTTCTGGTAGAAGGTACCGCGGGGGATGATAATGGCTTCTTCCGGCTGGCCCAGTTGCAGGTTCAGGTAGTAGGTCTGTCCGCTGCGGATGTTGTCGGGCTGTTCGCCGTCGAACTTGAAGTCGGCCTTGAACTTGCCGTCACGCACCTCCGGATACACTTTGCGGATAACTGTGGAATAGGTCTCGCCCTGACGCTCGAAGGTGGCCTCAAGGCCGGCTACTACGCGGTCAATGTAGTGCTCATCTATCTGAGCCTCAACCTTATACAGGCCTACGCTGTTGATTTGGCCAATCTTGGTGCCGGCGGCGATGCTCTGGCCCAGGACTACGTCCAGCAGGCCCAGTTCGCCATCGATGGGCGCCTTGACAATCAGGTTGCTCTTACGCCTGCGAATCATCGACATATTCAGCTGCATATTCTCCAGTGACTCTTCCATGCGGTCAATCTGGGTGCCTCTATAAAGGCTATCCTGCCGGGAGCGCTCCGTCATTAGGTTGTATTTCTGCAGGGCCAGCTGGTAGTCCTCCTCGGCCTTAAGGTAATCTTCTTTTGCAATGAGTTTATCCTCGTAGAGGGCCTTCTGCTGCTCATAGGCACGGCGCAGGCGCTCCACATTAGTCCCATATTCTAGTACATTCTGGCGAACGTCCAGCTTCTGCTGCTCCATCTGGATCTGGGTGTTGCGGAGGATATTCTCCTTCTCTGCCAACTCGGCCTCGGAGTTCAGGATCTGCAGGTCCAGATTATCGTTACTAAGGATCAGGATAGCGTCGCCGGCCTTAACCGGGGAGCCCTCTTCAATGAGGATCTTCTCTACAATACCGCCTTCCTGGGGGCTCAGTTGGATGGTCGTCATCGGCTGGACGCGGCCGCTGATGCGGATATAGTCGTTGAATTCGCCCTTCACGGCCGATGAAACCGTGATGCTGTCCTTATCCACCCGCAGCGTCTTGTTGTTCGGCCTGGCGATGAGGTAAATCACAAACACCGCCAGCAGCGCCCCCAGCCACCACGGCAGGGCCTTTTTGGTAAACGCCACGCGCCAACCGGTTTTCTTCTCGATAATCTTATCCATAATTCTTAGTTTTTAGATGCCCGATCAGGTCGGGCATGACGGTCGTCGTCATTGCCGGCTTGACCGGCAATCTCATTGATTAATATATTCTATTCCATTGTAATATCTGACAACTGCCTGCTTGATGAGGTATTTGAAAAGACTGTTCATCTCGTCTGCCTGAGCCTTCAGGTAATTGTTGTTCGCGGTCTGGAACTCCAGCGGGGAGATAAGGCCCTGCTCCAGTTTCTTCAGGTTCAAAGTGTAAGCCTCGGCCTGAACCTCGGCCTTGTGCTGGGCCTGCATGTAGGCTGTAGCGGCACCGTCGCGGTCCATGATAGCCCTGCGGACTTCGCTCTCTACGTCGCGGCGCGTCTGATCATAGTTTGCCTGCGCTACGGCCAGGGCATTGCGCTTCTTAGATACCGTCGAATGCCTGTGAAGCCTGTCCCAAAGAGGGATGGACAATGTAAGCTCTACATACTCACCGCCATTGTTTTTGAACTGGCTGCGGAACGATGCCGTTTCTGCTCCCTTATAGGAATAGTAGCTTGTGCTCCAACCGGCATAAAGGCCGATGCTGGGCATAAACTGCCATTTGGCAGTATTCAGTTCTCGTTTTGCATTAAGTTCCTTCCACTTAGCTATCTGAATGCCCGGATTGTGCTCCAGGGCGAAGTTGACAATAGATTCTTCGCTATCGCTCAGAATGACAGAAGAGACGATGTTGTCATCCTGAGCGATGTTGTCATCCTGAGCGCCAGCGAAGGATCTAAAATCCGTCACTATATTCAGCTCTTCATCCACAGGCCAGAACATAAGGTCTGCAAGAGTCATGTTCTGGTTCTTGTACATATTTACGGCATTGGTAAGGTCGTACTGACGGTCAGCAAGATCGGCCTCCATCTGAATGACGTCGGCATGGCCTTTCTGGCCCAGTTCCTCCTGCCTGCGAGCCTTTGTAAGCGCCTGCTCTGCCACAGAAACCTGCTCTTCATAAATGTCGCAAAGACGCTTGTAATAGACCACATTATAATATGCCTCCATCACGGCCAGGCAAATATCGGATTCGGCCTGCTTCTCCTGGGAATTGGCAATCTGCAATCCGGTTTTGGAAATCTTGAAATTGTTTACAGCCCTAAAGCCGTCAAAAAGGTCATACCCAGCAGAAATGCTGTAGTTGTTGTGGAACGATGTTGTCTTAAAATAGGTGTTAGTCTGAGGATCAATACTACGACCAAAATTATAATATGCATATGTCTGGGCATTAATTTGAGGAGTGAATAATGCCAGCGCAGCGTCGCGCCTGTCAATACGGGCGTCACCAATTGCTGCCTGCTGAATGCGTACCTTAGTAGAATTAGAAATTGCATACTCCATGCAATCGTGAAGTGACATCGCAGTTTGGCCGCTGGCGCACACACTCACTGCGGACGCCAGGACCAAAACTACACACTCAATGAAAAAGGATTTCATATTTTAATTATTGTTTAACGCCCGAACAAGTAACACTACGCGTGCCAAAACAGCTAAAATGCTGATTTTTAGCCGTTTAACCATTTTGCCCCATACAGAAAAAGTGTAAAGGTCTTTACAACTCTTTACACTTTTTGCTTTACACTTTACAGTTTCCGGGACTTTATACTACCTGAAAAGGAGTTCAAAGATGGTTTGACCCTCGTCGCTTCGCACAAGCTCTATGCTGCCGTTATGGTTTCGCATAATCTGGCGGGAAATGGACAGGCCTATACCGGAACCATCCTTTTTGGTTGTATAGAAAGGAATGAAAATCTGCTCCTGCGCCGCTGCCGGAATAGGTTCTCCGTCATTGGCAACCCGGACAATAGTCTCGTCATCCTTACCCATCTTGGCGCTAACGCAGATATTCTTTGCGCCGGCCTGCAAGGCATTCTTTATTAGATTGATAAGGATTTGTGAGATCTGACCTTCGTCGGCATAAATCACAAGGTCGCTGTCTTCCGGCTGATAGATGCAGGTGGCGCCGCAACTGGCCGCGAACTCGCTGTTAAGACCTATCACGCTTTCTACCAGTTCCTTAAGATCCAGGGCCTTTCTTACGGGCTTTGCCACACCGGAGAGTTGCCTGTAGGTCTGTACAAAATCTATCAGGTTCTTGGAAGAATCGGAGATCGTCTCCAGTCCAGCCTTAATGTCAAGCTCGCTGTGGCCGTTTTCGTCCACAGATTTGGCCATGGCGTCGGAGAGGGATGCGATCGGCGATACAGTATTCATGATCTCATGGGTGAGCACCCGGATGAGCTTGGTCCAGGAATCCTGCTCGTGGGCCTGCCGCTGCTTCTCGAAGATGGTCCGGATGCGGTTCAGCGTGCGGTTGAACTTGTTCATGTCCTGGAAACGGAAGTTGAGTTCACCGTCCTCCAGCGCATCCATCATATAGGCGACTTTCTTGATGTCCTTGTGCCTGGTCCTTAAAGTGGCGATCACCGCCACGACGATTGCGACGATGATGCAAGCTCCCACTATGTGCCAGACGGTAAAGGTCATAGGCCGTATTTCTTCAATTTGGCGTATAAGGTGGGACGGCTCACGCCGAGTATCTTGGCAGCGGCAGAGATGTTGCCATTGCTCCGCTCCATCGCCTCACGGACCAGAGATTCTTCGCTTTGCTCAGAATGACAGAAGGATCGGACGTCCATATTGCCCTGCAATCCTCCATTTGTCATTCTGAGACCGTAGGCCGAAGAATCTGTTTGAAGGTCCTTGGCTGTCAGATTCTTCGCTTCGCTCAGAATGACAGCCTTTTCTATGCAGTTCTGCAGCTCCCGGATATTGCCGTTCCAGCTAAGGGATTCAAGCACTTCCTGCGCATCCGGGGCAATACCGGTCAGCGGACGATGATACTTAAGGGCGAACTTTTCCAGGAACATCTGAGCCAGTGGAAAGATATCCTCTTTGCGCTGCCGCAGGGCCGGCAAGGCGATATGAACAGTGTTGATTCTGTAATAGAGGTCTTCACGGAAGCGTCCTTCACGAACCAAAGCGGCCAGATCCATATTCGTAGCACAAATAAGGCGGATGTTTACCGGCTTGGCTTCTGTTCCGCCCACGCGGACTATACTGCGGTTCTGGATGGCGCGAAGCAGCTTGGCCTGAAGATGCAACGGGATGTTTCCTATCTCGTCCAGGAAGAGCGTGCCGCCATCGGCTTGCTCGAACTTCCCCATGTGGTCTGTGTGGGCATCGGTGAATGCGCCCTTGACATGGCCGAACAGTTCGCTTTCGAACAGCGTCTCGGTGATGGCCCCTGCATCGACGGCGACCATCGGTTTCTCGCTCCGGAGGCTGTGGGCGTGGATCTCACGCGCCATGACGTCCTTACCAGTACCGTTTTCTCCGGTAATCAGGACTGTGGCGTCTGTGGGGGCGATTTTTTCAAGAGTTTTGCGGATTGCAGCCATGGCGGGGGATGTGCCCCAGAACATCGGATCCCCGGTCAAGCCGGGGATGACGCCGTTGGTCCCGGTTCCCGTCATGCCCGGCTCAGACCGGGCATCCCTCTTCATCGCCTTTCTGGCCTTATCCCTTGCCGCCGTCAGTACCTCTATCAGTTTGTCATTGTCCCAAGGCTTAACGATGAAATCAAAGGCCCCGCGCTTCATACCCTCAACCGCAAGGGCGATATCGGCATAAGCAGTGAAGAGTACAACCTCTACATCGGGAGATAGTTTCTTTATTTCGCCGGCCCAGTACAAGCCCTCGTTGCCGGTATTGATACTGGTATTGAAGTTCATGTCCAGCAGGACCACATCCGGCCGAAACTGTTCAAGAGTTGAGACCAAGCTTGCCGGAGACGGCAGAGTCTTAACCTCTGCAAAGTGAACCGGCAAAAGGATTTCCAGCGTCCTGCGGATGCCCAGATTGTCATCTACGACCAGTATTTTACCTACCTTGGACGACATGTCTAAATAAGCTCTATGTCAGAACTTCCAATCCAGCCCTGGCGGCCGTCAGAAAGCTCTATGTTAGTAAATGACCCTACGCTGTCAAGCACTTTGACTTTCACTCCCTCGTGCAGTACAAAAAGGTCCTTGGCGGATGAACCTCCGGCGGGAGAATTCTTTACTGCAGAAACAGGAGCCGTCACAATAGCCTTATCAGCAGCATTATATTCGCTCTTCTGCCAGAAGGCGAAGTCGGCTGTCAGGGCAAAGAGGACAAGTGCGGCGATGGCGCCCCACAGGCACAGTTTGCGGCGGCCGGGCGCTCCGGCAAGGAAGATACCAAGCACAAGCGCGCAAAGGGCGGCAAAAAACAGCAGGGACAGTACGGCCCAGACGTTGGAACTGAGACCGTAGCACATATTCCTGCCCCAGGTTTCCAGAATGAATTCCGGAACCACCTCTATACGGTCCTGAATCAGGGAGTTTGCAAATTCCAGATTGTTGCGGGCATCGGTGAAAGAAGGGTCAATCTTAAGCGCCCTCTCGTAATGGAGGATAGCCCTTGCATTATCTCCCGTCTTAAAGTATGCATTACCCAGGTTATAGGTCAGGACAGAGGATATATATCCCTCATCCTCAAGTACTTGCCACTTTTCAACAGCTACTTGGAACTGACCATCGGAATAGGCCTGGACACCAGCTGCCCACAGGCTGTCGGAAGCCTCTGCAGAGGCCATCGCACCGGGAGCCATCATGGCCAGGACGGCTATGGAAAGAACTGCCTTTGAAACAGCGGAAGAACGGGATTTCATGGTTGAATCAATAGCAGAAATAACCTTGACTGCGTCGTCGTAATGAGCGCGAAGAGCACCCTCGCCGGCAGCGGGAGAATAACGTGCGAACTCGCAGGCATCGACAAGATCCGTGAACTGTTTTGACAGTTCCTCTGACACTCCCCTTTCCTGAAGCCTTGCAACGATGTTGTCTTTGTCAAGATCTTCCTGAGGCATGTTGAACTTGTCAGAAATATAGCCCAGCAGGGCACGGTGGAGCTCCTCATAGAAGGCACCGTCAAGATTCTTGTCAAGGTAGCCCTTAGATGCGGACAAGCGTTTAAGAGCCATCTTGGTTGCACCGCGCTTGCGGGAGCCCACAACGTCTGCCTTACGCCTTGCGCTGCGCAGACGGTAAAGATAATAGCCGGCGGCACCAAGTGCCATTATAAGCAGGAGCACAGGGTAAACAGCGCGTCCTACAAGCATGGGTGTACCCTTGCTCAAAGAAACGGCACCAGTCCTGATAAAGCGGATATCCTCTGAAAGATTACGAACGCCGCTGCGCTCCGGCAGCCTGAGGCCTGTAGCCTGAGAACCTGAACTTACCGCAGCCTCTCCGGAAACAGGAATTGACATTTCCGGGGTGGTAAGGGTAACATATTTATGGGTCTTGCTGTCGTAGTAGCTCCACTCGATAGGTTCCAGGGTGAAGTTTCCACGGCTGCGCGGTATGAACGGATACTCAAAGCTCTTTACGCCGTAAGTACCGCCCTTGGTGGTCTTCTCTACGGGCTTAACGTCATAGACCTCAAAGTCCGGAGGGAAGTTGATCTTTGGAGCCTCAAGCAGGCTAACGTTGCCCTCGCCGGAAATAGTGACGGTGAGCGATGCGGCCTCGTGGGCGGCAAGCGAATCGCGGCTAAGCTTGGCCGTCATTACAAACTGGCCCACACCGCCGCCAAAGGATTCAGGCGCACCGGCCGGCAGCCTCTGCACGTTGAACTTAACGGCAGGAGTGCTGACACGCTTGCGTATCGTACGGATATTGTCGTCAAAGAAGCCATCGAAAATGGAATTGGCACGGCCTGGAACGGTAATATTCACCAGACATGTAATCTCCGAAGCATCAATTGTAAGCACACCGGCCTGCTGGGGCACAAGCACCCAGCTGCGCAGTACGGCGCTGTTGTAAATCTTGCCTCCTACGACCTCTCTTTTGAATTCGATATTGGTAGGCTGCTCCAAAGTCTGGCTCCAAAAACCGCTGAAGGTAGGGAAACGCACGTCCTCGAAACCGGCAATATCCACCTTCTGGTATATCTTAAGCACAGCGGTAACAGGCTCTCCTATCACTGCAGTGCTCTTACTAAGGGCAAGACGCATGAAAAGGTCGTCGGCAGAAATATCCGCACTCCTGGACTTGGAAGACGTCTCCTGATTGGAGCCCTTTGCAGAAGCACCGCCTGCAGTAGCTGCACCACCCTTCACGACCTCAATTGAATAAGGATTCGAGCTTATCTTGTTGCCACCTACCGTAGCCGTTGCAGCCGGCAGCTGGAACTTACCTTCCCTACGGGCGATAAGGATATATGAATACGTAAACTGGACGGTAGTCGTAGACACTCCGTTCCTGGAATAGCTGGATGAGCTGTATCCGGTCTGAGGGCCCCAAACCAGCTGGAAGTCGTCGCCGGGGCTCCAGTTAAAGTCAGAAGGACGACTGTCATCCTTGTCCGACTCTATCACGAAGGTAAGGGTAAATTGCTCGTCCAGAGCCACTATATTCTGTCCCTGAACCTTGATGGAGCTCTGTGCCCATGCAAAGGCAGGAAGAAGTGTAAGTGCCAGTATTACAAGTATTTTCCTCATATCGCTACCAATTCTTTTCATTCTTTTTAACTCCTACTGCAGCCTTGGCTTTCTCTACCTTTTCCTGGGTATTCTTCTCTTTTGCCTGAATGGCCTGAAGCATTTGCTGTGCCTGCTGGGGCGATACCTTTGCTTCTGCAGGCTGCTGTTTAGGCTGCTGACCGTTCTGGTCCTGATCTTTGTTCTGATCTTTATTCTGGTCCTTATCCTGATCTTTGTCCTGATCCTGATTCTGCTGGTCCTGGTTTTGATCCTGATTCTGGTCCTGATTCTGATCCTGGTTCTGCTGTTGCTGTTGTTGCTGGTTCTGCTGATTCTCCAGGTGCTTCTTTGCATAGATGTAATTCTCTTTTGCATCTATGTTGCCGGGATCCAGCAACAGGCACTGTTTAAGGGCATCTACCGCACCCTGCCAATCCTTGCGGGCGATATTGACATCTCCCAGATTGAAGTAATAATCTGCCCCATAACTGCTTTCAGGGGCGAAGTCTTTCAGCTTTTCAAGCGATTCTTTTGCAGAATCGAAGGCACCCAGCCTGTAATGGACGCTGGCCAGGTTGTAGTTTCCGGCAAAGGATGTGGAATCCTTGTCCAGGGCGCGCATGTACTCTACCGCCGCAGCCCTGTAGTCGCCCTTTCCATAGCGACGGTTGCCGGAGCGCATCTCGCTCCTGTCCACCTGCGCCTGGGCCGCTAAGCCCATCAGCATGAAAAATATAACTATCAGAACTCTTCTCATCATACAAACAACTTTTTACGGGCACGTCTGCGGCCAAGCAGCATGTCAATTGCAAACAGCACAAAAGCAATGGCAAAGAAGTACATGAACTGCTCGTTGTACTCTTCAAACACAATTGAATTGAACTCTTCTGCCTCCATGGCCTCAATGTCGTCAAGGATAGGGTTAAGGCCGAATTCGTCGTTCCCGGCACGGATGTAGGCACCGCCGCCAGCCTCTGCGATAGAGCGGAGGGCATCCTCGTTCAACTTGGTCACGACTATCTGGCCGTCCTTATCCTTAAGCAGGTTGCCGTCCATGGGTATGGGCTGCCCCTCCGGGGAACCGACACCTATCGTGTAAACGGAAATACCTGATTCCTTGGCATTTGCAGCCGCTGCAACGGCATCGTCCTCGTGGTTTTCACCATCGGAGATCACTATTATTGCACGGCTCTTTTCGCTTTCAAGGCTGAAGCTGCGGATAGCGGTCTGGATGGCGTCTCCAATTGCCGTACCCTGAACCGGAACCGAGCCTGTGGATATAGTGCTAAGGAACATCTTTGCAGATACGTAATCCGCCGTTATAGGCAGCTGCACGAAGGATGTTCCGGCAAAAATGATAAGTCCGATGCGGTCTTCCTTAAGACGGTCGGTGATGCGGGAAATAGCCAGCTTGGCACGCTCCAGGCGGTTAGGCGAATAATCCTCTGCCAGCATGGAGTTGGACACGTCAAGGGCTATCATGACCTCTGCGCCACGGGTTTTGTGCTCGCTGAGCTTTGCACCTATCTGCGGACGGCAAAGGCCGATAACGAAGGCTGCAAAACCTATTGTGAAAAGCACCATGCGGGCCCAGTCCTTAGACTTGGACACAGACGGCATAAGTTCTTTTACAAGGGCCTCGTCGCCCAGGCGACGGATGCGGGATGTGCGTACAATGCGGCCCAGCGCAAAGGCGGCAGGCAGCAGCGGAATCAATAAAAGCAGCCACAAATACTGCGGTGATGCAAGATAGTATATCATGGCAACCTCCTGATTATAAGCTTAATAAGTATCTCCGCCAGCAAAAGCAGCATGGCAATGACCGCAAAGCGGGGGAACAGTTCCTTGTAAACCGGGAAGCTGTCAACAGTAGTGCGGGCCTTTTCCATCTTTCCAATCTCTCCAAAGATCTCTGCCAGCTTGGTATTGTCGGTTGCACGGAAATAGCGGCCGCCGGTAGTGGAGGCGATGTTCTTTAGCAACTGCTCGTCAATCTCTACCTCTATCTGCTGAACCTGAGGGCCGAAGGGCGTCATGACAGGGTACGGAGCAGTTCCGTTATCACCCACTCCGATGGTATAAACCCTTATCCCATAAGTCTTTGCGATCTCTGCCGCAGTCTCCGGGGCAACCTCGCCCATATTGTTGACACCATCGGTCAGAAGTATGATGACGCGGCTCTTGGCGTCGGAATCCTTGATTCTGGCCACAGCCGTTGCAAGTCCGTTGCCGATGGCAGTACCGTCATCGATAAGACCGGTCTGAATCTCTTTCATCAGGTTGATGAGGGTGGCCCTGTCCGTGGTAAGCGGGCACTGAGTATAACTCTCACCGGCAAAAACCACAATTCCCATGCGGTCCGTAGGCCTCTGGCTGATGAACTCTATGGCAATATCTTTTGCGGCGCTAAGACGGTCCGGGGTAAAGTCTCTGGCCAGCATACTGGTAGAAACGTCCATGGCAAAGACAATGTCTATACCCTCTGTATCTACCCTCTCCATTTCGGACGAAGACTTGGGCCTTGCCAGACAGACCACAATCAGCGCCATGGCGCCAAAACGCAGCACTGCCGGCACATGAATCAGGACGCTCCAGAAGACAGAGCGGCCTTTCTTCCAGGGCGTCAGGGTTGAAACACGCATATGCGGTTCCCTGCGAGCCACCTGCCTGTAAATGTACAGGGCGGCCAGCAGAACCGGGACGGCCAGCAACCAAAGCAAATATGGATATTCAAAAAACATGTTCTACTCTTCTTTTTTAGCTTCCTGGGACTCGGAGTCAAGGGCTTTCTGATAAGTATCGGTCACGAACCTCACTGCCAGAGGCAGGCTCTTGGCATTGTAGTCATCGTCCACCGTCATCTTGGCAAACTTCACAAAATCAGAAGTCTCAAAGAGGTCTTTGAGCGGCTCTTTGTATTCTGCCGGGAAGTCTGTATCCTTTATAGCCTTGAAGATTTCTGCTGTGGTCATTTCCTGGGCGCCGAACTCGTACCTTGAAGCCATGTATTCGCGCAGGGCGTCAGTAATGCCGGAATAGTAAGTCTTCTGCTTGTCAGGAGCCCAGAGTTTATTGCCACGCAGCTTGTCAAGCTTGCGCAGGGCGACGATATGCGCAGGTTCGGGCGGAGCCAGAATAGCGCCGCGCTTCTTGCGTAAGTACCTTACCACCAGCCAGATAATCAAAGCAAGAAGGATGACTCCAAGCACAGCAATCAGGTAAGGCAGGATCTCTGCGAAGGTAAGCGGATAGCTTATCTGGCCGCGGAGGTCATGAACCTGGAAGGTGGCAGTATCCACCGGCATAGTCGTTACGGTAAGCGGGCGGCCCTTGAACACAAGGGTATCGGTAGTGCCGTCCGGCATCGTGCGGGCAAACTTAAGGTCCGGAAGCTGATATTCGCCCTCCTCGAAGGAAGTGATAGTTAGCGATGCTTCCAGGTCGATGCTGCCCTTTTTGTTCTTAAGGGTATCAAGAACCCAGGGCTTTACAAGCTCTACGCCCTCTGTCAGCTGGTTTTTGTCGAATTCCGGAAGCTGCAGTACCGCACCCTCCTTCAGGCCCTCTACCCTGGCACCGTAGCTCAGCTGGTCCGCAATAAGGACGGAATCCCGCTTCTGCTGCTGGCGCAGGAACGCATCCCCGCCTTCCTGAGCCTTTGCAGGCAGGAGGGCAAGTGCTGCGACGGTTATGGCCAATATCTTTTTAATCATAAATTACCTGCTTCTGAAAAGTGAAATCAGCGCCTTAACATAGTCCTGGTCGGTGGCAATATCCACACAGTCTATGCTGCGGCGGCGCATTATGGTATCTGCCTGCTGCCAGGCCGATGCCCACCATGCCGCATATTCCCTGCGGGCCCTGCGGCTGGATGTATTGATGACGGCCGTTTCGCCGGTTTCCGCATCCTTGGCATGAACCAGGCCCACGGAAGGCAGGGTGCGCTCGCGGGGGTCATAGATTCGCAGCACGGAAAGGTCGTGGCGGCCTGCGGCAATCTTCAGGGCATCCTCGTATCTGGGAGCAGCGTTTGCGCCCATGTCTATCATATCCGACAGAAGGAAGGCGGTGCAGCGCTTCTTGAGTGCGCCGGTCATGTAGCGAAGAGCCTCTGAAACATCGGTACCATCGCTCTGGGGCTGCCACTCCAGCACTTCACGAATAATGTGAAGCAGGTGGCTGCGGCCCTTTGCCGGCGGGATGAACTTTTCTACCCTGTCGCTGAACAGGATAGCTCCCACCTTATCGTTGTTGATAATGGCGCTGAAAGAAAGCACAGCGGCAATCTCTGCCGTCAGGTCACGTTTAGTGCGAACTGTGGTACCGAACAAACCTGAGCGGCTAATGTCGATAAGAAGCATGACGGTAAGTTCCCTCTCTTCCTCGAACACCTTGACGTAGGGGGCATGCATGCGTGCGGTGACGTTCCAGTCCATGCTGCGGACGTCGTCGCCCCACTGGTATTCGCGTACCTCGCTGAAAGCCATACCCCTGCCCTTGAAGGCAGAGTGATACTCTCCCGCGAAGATCTGGTGCGAAAGGGCCTTGGTCCGGATTTCAAGCTTCCTGACCTTCTTAAGCAGCTCTGTTGTAGTTGTTGCCATTACGGAACCATTACGGCATTAAGGACATCGGAGATGATATTCTCTGTGGTCACATTCTCTGCCTCAGCCTCGTAGGTAAGGCCGATCCTGTGGCGCAGAACCTCTGCGGACACGGCACGGACGTCCTCCGGAATAACGTAACCTCTTCTCTTGATGAAGGCATAAGCGTTTGCAGCCAGGGACAGTGAAATGCTGGCACGCGGTGATGCACCGTAAGAAATAAGGTTCTTGATTTCTGCAAGATTGTAATCCTCAGGGGTACGGGTTGCGTAAACTATGTCAACGATGTACTTCTCTATTTTCTCGTCCATATAAACGTCACGGACAACCTCACGGGCACGGATTATATCTTCCGGCTTAACTACAGGGTTTGCGTGAGGGAATTCGCCGATATTGTTCATGCGGATAATCTGGCGCTCCTCTTCTTTCTTGGGGTAGCCGACGATGACCTTGAGCATGAAACGGTCTACCTGAGCCTCGGGCAGCGGATAGGTACCTTCCTGCTCAATAGGGTTCTGGGTAGCCATTACAAGGAAGGGCTGGGGCAGAGGAAAGGTTTTGTCGCCGATGGTGACCTGTTTCTCCTGCATCGCCTCCAGCAGGGCGCTCTGAACCTTTGCAGGGCTACGGTTAATCTCGTCCGCCAGAACGAAGTTTGCAAAGACAGGGCCCTTGTGAACCTCGAAGCTCTCGTTCTTCTGGGAGTAGATCATTGTACCGATGAGGTCTGCAGGCAGCAGGTCAGGGGTGAACTGGATACGGCTGAACTTTGCGTCCACGGCCTGGGCCAGAGTGTTGATAGCAAGGGTTTTAGCAAGTCCGGGGACACCTTCCAGAAGGATGTGGCCACCAGCCAGAAGGCCGATAAGAAGATTCTCTACGAGGCCTTTCTGGCCTACGATAACCTTTCCCATTTCAAGCGACAGCATGTCCACGAAGGAACTTTCCTGCTGAATGCGCTCGTTCAATTCTTTGATGTTTACGTCCATTTTATATTGTTTTTTCTATCTTTGCATTGTTATGCGTTACTCTGTCACACTTTCCTACGATGGTTCCGGTTTCAGCGGCTGGCAAATCCAGCCCAATGCCGATTCTGTGCAGGAGGCTCTTGAAAGGGCTCTTTCACTTGCCCTGCGCGAGCCTGTTTCCGTGACAGGAGCCGGACGGACGGATGCCGGTGTAAATGCCATCGGATACGTGGCCCACTTTGACGCATCACAGCCCTTCCGCGAAGAAGAATTATCCTGCAAATTAAATGCCATTTTGCCTTCTTCCGTAACTATTCACGAAGTGAAAGTTGCGGCCGACGGCTTCCACGCACGCTTCGACGCCCGGCTCCGGCGGTATAACTATTTCATACACAGAAAGAAGGACCCTTTTGCGGGAAAATATTCCTACCTTTACACCTATCCGCTTGATGTCGATGCCATGAATATGGCATGTCAGTATCTTTTGGGCGAGCATGACTTCAGCTGCTTTGAAAAATCAGGCGGCAACAGCAAGACCTCTATCTGCACAATTTCAGAGGCCTTCTGGAAGCCCTACACCCCGGCTCATGCCGGCATAATGGAGTACCCTTGCAAGGACGGGGATTACCTGGTGTTTACCGTGTCCGCCAACCGTTTTTTACGCAACATGGTAAGGGCCATCGTAGGCACATTGCTGGACATCGGAAGAGGCCGTTATCCGGTAAGTCACATGCAGGAAGTTTTGACCAGCGGCAACCGTAGCGCCGCAGGCGAGTCCGTACCCGGCCACGCCCTCTTCCTGTCCAAAGTTGAATATTAGTTCATATAATACCTTTGATATGCGTAAATTATTTTTTATCAGCTTAATAGTTGTAGCTTCACTGCTTGTTTCATCTTGCTGCGGCGGTAACAAAGAGGCCAATCCCGGAGACGCTGCGATTGCCAATATCATGAACCGTAAGAGTGTTCGTAATTTCACCGGCGAATCCATCACTCAGGAGCAGCTGGAAACCATACTCAAAGCTGCCATGGCAGCTCCTACCGCAATGAACTTCCAGCCTTGGGAATTCGTAGTTCTGACAGACCACCTGCGCATTGAGCAAATCTTTGGACAGGACCGTCAGGGATCCATGTTCACCAACGCCGGCGCAGTTGTCGTAGTATGCGGAAAAACCAGCATGATGCGCAAGCCCTTCGGCCAGCCGGAGGCAGAGCCTCAGGAAGTGCCCAACGAGTTCTGGTTCGAGGACTGCTCAGCCGCAACAGAGAACCTTCTCCTGGCAGTTGAGGCACTGGGTCTTGGAGCCGTTTGGACAGCCTGCTATCCCATCGAACCCAGGATGAACATGATGAAGGATGCGCTTGATCTTCCGGAAGGAGTTTTACCCTTTGCGATTGTTCCAATCGGCCATCCCGCAGGCGAAGATCAGCCGAAAGACAAGTGGAATCCGGAAAAAATCCACTATAACCGCTGGTAATAATTGCTAATAATCTAATTTTTCACTATTTTTGCGGGTTGTATTAATAGATTATAACAATACTGCAAAAATATGATTTCGAACCTACTTTTCATTCAGGGCGACAGCGTCGCAGAAGCAATCAATGATGTAGCGCAGAGCGCCGTAGAAACAGGAGCAACCGCAGCACAGGCTGTAACAGAGCAGAGTTTTGACCTCCTTAGCATGGCAGCTAAGGGCGGTTTCCTGATGATTGTCCTCGCAATCCTTTCTGTGATTGCAATTTACATCTTCGGTCAGAAATGGTGGCTCATCCAGAAGGCCGGCCAGATTGACAAGAACTTCATGAAGGACATCAGGGATTATATCCACGACGGCAAAATCAAGTCTGCAATTGATCTGTGCGAGCATTACGACTCACCTGTCGCACGTCTGGTACAGAAGGGTATCGAAAGGATTGGACGTCCCCTCAGCGACATCCAGGCATCCGTAGAGAATACCGGCAACGCAGAGATTGCACGCCTTGAGAAAGGTCTGCCTATGCTTGCCACCATCGCCGGAGGCGCACCTATGATCGGTTTCCTTGGAACCGTGATCGGAATGGTTCAGGCCTTCTTCAACATGTACACCGCCGGCAGCAACGTTGACATCAGCACACTGTCAGGAGGTATCTTCACCGCAATGATCACCACCGTAGGAGGTCTTGTTGTGGGTATCATCGCATACTTCGGTTACAACTTCCTTACATCCAAGATTTCCAACTTGGTATTCAAGATGGAGAACGCTACCATCGAATTCATGGACGTACTTCACGAACCCGCATCGGAGGAATAAGCAATGGCACTTAAACGCACCACAAAGGTCCTGTCAGAAACAGGTATGTCATCCATGACAGACCTTGTGTTCCTGCTGCTGATCTTCTTCCTGCTTACTTCTACGCTGGTTAACCCCAACGCACTTAAGCTTTTGCTTCCTAAGAGCACTGGCCAGGTGTCTGATAAGGCAACCGTCAGCGTATCAGTGAAGGACTGGCACCAGGACAATAAGTTCACTTACCACATCAACGGAGAAGAGACTCCCCTGCCCTTCGCGCAGGTAGAGGACGCACTGGTAGAACTGCTGCAGACAGAGGAAGACCCTACTTTCTCTATCTACTCTGACGAGACCGTGCCCGTCAAAGAGGTTGTGGCCCTGATGAACATAGCAAAGAGAAATCATTACAAGGTTATACTGGCAACGTCACCGGAATAAAATGAGTTACTGGCAGTTAAGGGAAAAGAACAACCAACGCAGCAAGTTGGGCGGCGTTTTGCTTGCCGTCGGCCTTCACGCAGGGCTGGCGGTCACGCTGCTTTGCAACGGCCTGACTTACCTTGACCCTCCGCCGCCGGAAGAAAGTTTCGTGATCGACTTCACCCAGGTTCAGGATATCGAGCCGATGGAGCAGAAGGTCACGGACCAGGTGCCGCAGGCAGAAGAGCCGGACCCGTCCAGGGAGCACGAGCTTGTGCAGCGCTCCGAAGCCAAGCATGTTGGCAAAAAGCCCAACAAGGCCCCGGAGGCAACTGTAGGCGACAAAGGCGACGTAGAAGTCAAGGAGCCCCCGCGTGAAAAGCCCATAGACAACAGGGCCCTATTCACATCGGCCAACAATAAGGCTGAAAAGGACACCCTGGCGCCCCAGACCGCATCTACCGTAAGCGACAAACTTAAAGCCGGACATCCCAAAGGCAACACTACCTATGGTAAGGTTGACGGAGACCCCAATGGCGTAAAAGGCCGCGCAGTGGTTAACGGAAACATCCCCGTTCCGGCCTATCCCGTCCAGGAATCCGGTATAGTGGTAGTAGCCGTGAAGGTGAACCAGTATGGCAAGGTGGTAGAGGCAAAGCCCGGTGCTCCGGGAACCACCACATCCAACAGCACCCTTTGGGCAGAAGCCCGCAAGGCTGCTATGAAAACCGTCTTCAACCAGGCAGCGGACGCACCTGTGCTGCAGGACGGCACAATTACGTACAAGTTTAACTTGAAATAAACAAAAAACGCCCGTGAGGGCCTTTAAACAACATTTTTTTAAAATGCCCGAGAGGGTCTTTAACACAATGGAAGATTTTAAGAAAAGAGAGCACCGTTCATTCGGTGAACACCGTTCAAACGGTGAGCATCGCCCCAGTGGCGAGCGTCGCTCCTTTGGAGAGCACAAGAGTTTTAACAGAGACCGCAAGCCTTTTGGCGACCGTGACCGCAAGCCTTACGGCGAGCACAAATCATTTGGCGACCGCAAGCCTTACGGCGAGCGTAAGCCGTTCCGCAGCCACGAAGGCGAAGAAGGCGGCGAAGGCCGTCGCACCTACAGCAAGCCTTACGGCGAGCGCAGAAGCTACGGTGACAAGCCCGCATTCAGCGGAGAGCACAAGAGCTACGGCGAAGGCCGCAGGTCATCAGGCGACCGCAAGAGCTTTGGCGGAGACCACAAGAGCTTTGGCCGTAAACCCGCATTCGGCCGTAAACCTTCATTCGGCGGCCCCCGCAAGAAGCGCGAGGACGGCATAGACAGAATGATCAACCGTAAACCCATCGCCGCAAAGATGGAAGCCCCTGCAACAGTAGAGGTAATTGCAAAAGACGAGGTTCGTCTTAACAAGTTCATCGCCAATTCAGGCGTATGCTCACGCCGCGAGGCCGACACCATGATTCAGGCCGGCGTAGTATCAGTAAACGGCGTTGTGGTAACCGAGCTTGGTACCAAGGTTAACATCTTCAACGACGAAGTACGCTTCAACGGCGAGCTTCTTCGCGGAGAGAGCAAGGTTTATATCGTAATGAACAAGCCCAAGGGCTATGTTACAACAGCAAGCGATCCTCACGCAGACAAGACCGTGATGGATCTTCTTAAGAACTGCAACGCAAGGGTATTCCCCGTTGGCCGTCTGGACAAGAACACCACCGGCGTACTCATGTTCACCAACGACGGTGACGTAGCAGAGAAGCTTGCACACCCTTCATACGACAAGAAGAAAATCTATCAGGCTACCCTTGACAGGGACCTCACCCAGGAAGACTACCAGCAGATTCTGGAAGGTATCGAGCTGGCAGACGGCCCCATCAAGGCAGACGAACTTGAGTATGTAGACGAGAGCAACCACAAGAAGATTGGTATCGAAATCCACTCCGGCAAGAACCGTATCGTACGCAGGATCTTCGAGCACCTTGGCTACGACGTCAAGGGCCTTGACCGCGTTTACTTTGCAGGTCTTACCAAGAGGGGTCTGAAGCGTGGCGAATGGCGCTACCTTTCAGAGAACGAGGCCAACATCCTTAAAATGGGAGCTTACATTTAATCTATCTGCAAATGGACAATACCCAAAAGAAGCACAAAGCCGGATTCGTCAACATAATAGGCAATCCGAACGTAGGAAAATCTACACTCATGAACGCCCTGGTGGGCGAAAAGCTGTCCATAGTCACTGCTAAGGCACAGACTACCCGGCATCGCATCATGGGTATTGTCAATACAGAAGATTACCAGATTGTTTATTCCGACACTCCGGGCATACTTCAGCCCAACTACCGCCTGCAGCAGAACATGATGAATTTTGTGGACACTGCCATTGGCGACGCGGACGTCATCCTTTACGTCACTGACGTAGTAGAGAAGGCGGACAAAAATGCAGAATACATTGCCAAGCTGAAGAGACTGGAGTGCCCGGTAATCCTGGTAATAAACAAAATTGACATCAGTGACCAGAAGACGGTTGCCGGCCTGATGCAATGGTGGCAGGAACAGCTTCCCAAGGCAATTATCTTCCCTGTATCAGCACAGGAAAGGTTCAACCTAGAGAATGTTTACAACACCATAGTAGAGCACCTGCCGGTAAGCCCGCCCTGGTACGACAAAGATACATTTACAGACAGGAACCTGCGTTTCTTTGCATCTGAGATTATCCGCGAAAAGATACTTCTGCTGTACGACAAAGAGATTCCTTACTGCTGCGAGGTGGCAGTAGAGCAGTTCCTGGAGGGCCCGGAAAAGTACGACATCAGCGCAGTCATCTACGTTATGCGTGACTCCCAGAAAGGCATATTGATAGGCAAGAAGGGAGAGGCGATGAAGCGTCTTGGTACTGCTGCCCGCATAGAGATGGAAGACTTCTTCCAGAAGAAGGTATTCCTGAGCCTGTTTGTAAAAGTTGACAGCGACTGGCGCACCAGCCGCAAAGAGTTGAGAAGATTCGGATACGAAGATTAATACAGAAGAAAGAAGATGAGCGAAGAATGGGACGATATTAAAGAAGAACCCCTGGACGACGGCGGAGAACCACTGGATGATTCCGCAGCGCCCAGCGGACGGTTCAACAAGTTGATTGGGGAAGACGGTTCCCGCTACAAGTTGTCCGGAATGTTCAAGGACTGGTTCCTTGACTATTCTTCATACGTTATCCTTGCCAGGGCCGTGCCGCACATTGTGGACGGTCTGAAGCCCGTACAAAGGCGCGTGCTGCATGCGATGTACAAGATGGACGACGGCCGCTTTACCAAGGTGGCCAACATCGTGGGTCAGGCAATGCAGTACCATCCGCACGGAGACGCCTCCATTCTGGGAGCCCTGGTCCAGCTGGGCCAGAAAGGCTTCACCGTAGACTGCCAGGGAAACTGGGGTAACATTCTTACCGGAGACAGCAACGCAGCGCCCCGTTACATAGAGGCCCGCCTTAGCAAGTTTGCCAAAGAGGTTGTCTTTGACCCCAAGATTACCAACTGGATGACTTCCTACGACGGACGTAACCAGGAGCCTACAGAGCTGCCGGTCCGCTTCCCCCTGCTGCTTGCACAGGGAACGGAGGGTATCGCCGTAGGTATGGCGTCAAAGATTCTGCCCCATAACTTCAACGAGCTTCTGGACGCATCGGTAGCCATTTTGAAAGGTGAGCCGTACGAACTGTATCCGGACTTCCCTACCCGAGGCTTCGCCGAATGTTCCAAATACATGGACGGCAAGCGTGGCGGCATGATAAAGGTTCGCGCCCGCATAGAGAAAATTGACAAGAACACCATCGCCATAACGGAAATTCCTTACGGAAAGACCTCCGGCCAGGTGATCGATACCATACTGAAGGCCAAGGACAAGGGCAAAATCAAGATCAAGAAGATTGAGGATATGACCACGGCAAAGGTGGAGATTCTGATTCACCTGCCCAACGACGTATCCCCGGACAAGACGATCGACGCCCTTTATGCCTTCACGGACTGCGAGACTACCATCGCCCCCAACGCCTGCGTGATTGTGGACAACAAGCCGCAGTTCCTGAGCGTGAAAGATGTACTTGAGTACAGCACCAACCACACCAAGGAGCTTCTGGGCCGCCAGCTGCAGATAAAGCTGGACGAGCTTGAGGACGACTGGCACTACAATTCCCTTGAGAAGATCTTCTTCGAGAACCGCATTTACAAGGTCCTGGAGCAGGATCAGAAGACCTGGGAGATTCAGCTTCAAGAGGTGTTCGATGCCATGAAGCAGTACCAGAACATGGTTCGCAGGGAGATCGTCATGGACGATATCCTCAAACTGGTAGAAAAACCGGTCCGCAAGATTTCCAAGTTCGATGTTAAGGCCGTAGAAGAGAAAATCCGCGGCATAGAAGAGCAGATTGCAGACCTCCGCGACAAGCTGGAGCACCTTACAAAATATACCATCGACTGGTTCAAGTCTCTTAAGAAGAAGTACGGCGACATGTTCCCTCGCCTTACGGAAATAACTAATTTTGAGACAATTGCAGCAACGAAGGTAGTAAACAACAACGCCAAGCTGTATGCCAATCTGGCCGAGGGCTTCGTGGGCATCGGCCTCAAGAGGGACGATGGCGGCGAGTACATTTGCGACTGCTCCGACCTTAGCGAGATCATCACCATCGGCAAGGATGGCAAGTACCGCGTAACAAAGGTTACGGACAAGGCCTTCATCGCAAAGGATCTGATTTTTGCCGACGTCTTCAACCGTGGCGACGACCGTACCATATATAATGTAATATATCGCGACGGCAAGTCGTCCATTTACTACGCAAAGCGCTTCAACATTACTTCCGTCACCCGTGACAAGGAGTACGACATAACCCAGGGCAAGCCGGGTTCACAGATAATGTGGATGACCGTGAACCACAACGGAGAGGCAGAGAGCGTAAGGGTTACCTTCCGCCCGAAGCCTATGCTTAAGAAGAGCTCAATTGAGTACGACTTCTCTACCCTGGCCATCAAGGGACGCGCTTCCAGGGGCAATCTTGTAACCAAGAACGCCATCCAGAAGATTACCCTTAAGAACAAGGGTGTATCTACTATCAGCGGCAAGGACATCTGGTTCGATGCTGACGTTCAGCGTCTTAACGAGGACGGCCGCGGCATTCATCTGGGTCAGTTCAGCGGAGAGGACAAGATTCTTGCCATCTTCAAGAACGGAACTTTCTACACCACTTCTTACGACCTTAGCAACCGTTACCAGGGAGACCTGCTCAGCATTGAGAAACTTGATACTGGCAGGACATATACCGCCCTCTATTGGGACGGCGCGGCCAAGGCCTTCTACGTGAAGCGTTTCAGCTTCCCGGTTAGCGACAATACTCCGCTCAGTTTCATTGCGGATTCCAAGGGCAGCTATCTTGTTGCTATCAGTGACGATGCGCGTCCTGTGATAGAGCTTACCTTTGGTGGCAAGTTCGCCCACAGGCAGCCGGAAACAATTGATGCAGAGGAGTTTATAGGCAAGAAGGGTTTTGCCGCCAAGGGCAAGAAGTGCAGTGCCTACGACCTTAAGGCCGTTGCCTTCGGCGAGCCGCTTCCGGTTCCGGAAGAGGAGCTGGCACAGCAGGAGGAGCCCCAGGAGGATGAGCCTATCGATGTAGTATCCGGCCCTATCGAAGAGGAGGCTTTGCCCGGCGAGGTTGCCGCACCTGAGACATCGGCTCCTAAAAAACGGGAGGCTGTGGCTGGCGACGTTATTGATTTGGGCATCGACGATATCACCTTTGACGGCGATGAGCCAAACTTATTCAACATATAGGATAATTACCTTTGCCGGGATGCCCGGCAGCGGAAAAAGCTGTGCTGCAAGAGAACTTGCGGCGCAGCTTTCCTGCAAATGGGTGGATCTTGACGCAGAGGTCGAGCGCCGCGCCGGCAAGAGCATCGCACGGATCTTCGCCGAAGACGGCGAAACCGCCTTCCGGGCTCTTGAAAAGAGTACTTTACATAGCTTGATCAGTGCTTCTAATGCAGAGAAGACTGTATTATCTTTAGGTGGTGGCACCTTGCAGGATCCGGAAAATCTTGCCCTTGTCCGCGACCACACCTACTGCATCTGGCTGAACACTCCGCTGGATGTTATAGCAGAGCGTCTGTGGGTTCAGGGGGACATCGGCGAAAGGCCTCTTTTGGCAGCGGCAAAAACAAAAAAGGAGCTTGAAGAGCTCCTGAAATCAATCTTCACTTCCCGCAAAGCATCCTATACTGCTGCGGCTAAGGAAATTAAACGCTAATCGGTGGCAGGTGTGCCCTGCAAGGTCGTGCCACCCCCGGCTAGGGGGAGGGAGCCCGAAGGGCGGAAGGGGGTCCGGCAGGGCATGCCTGCCCCGATCATTTTTAAATCATATCCTCCCTTTCACGGATATCCTTGATGCGAAGCTGGATAGTAGAATTGCCGCGATAATAATTCTCTACGATAGAATAGCAGATATCGAAAGGATTACCAGCCTTAATGTGGTCAAAGTACTCCGCCATATTGAAGCCGATAGCACCAATCTGATGATACGGCTGCGACTCCTGAATAAGCTCCAACTTAAGATGCTGAGCAGCAGGACCCACCTTGCGGCCATTGCCATCGTCATAAACATTCTCTGTAAGGAAAACCGGCGAAGCATTGCCCGGGCCAAAAGGCTGGAACTGCTTAAGAATCCTGAAGAACTTAGGCGTAATGTGAGAGAAATCAAGCACTGAATCAACCTCAACAATAGGAGTAGAAACCTCTTTGCTGATATGCGAAGCAACATACTCCTCTATGCGGCGCGCGAATTCCGGCAGATTCTCTTCCTTCATGGTAAGACCGGCAGCATAAATATGGCCGCCGAAGTTCTCCAGAAGGTCTGCCTGCGATTCGATGGAATCGTAAAGATCAAAACCACGGACGCTGCGGGCGGAACCGGTAATGAAGCCGTTGGACTTAGTAAGCACGAAGGTAGGCTTATAGAAAGCCTCTACCAGACGGGAAGCCACAATACCCACGACGCCCTTGTTCCAGGACGGGTTGTAAACGATGGTAGCATACTCTGACGCAACACAATTGCCGCTGCTTACCATCTCTATGGCCTCGCGCGTGATCTCACGGTCTATGCTTTTACGCTCGTTGTTATTGTCGTTAATCTGGGAAGCGATGCGGGCCGCCTGGGCATCATCCTGCGCAGTAAGAAGCTCAACTGCAAGACGGCCTGTTTCCATACGGCCGGCGGCATTGATTCTTGGACCGATTTTAAAGACGATATCGTCAATGGTAACATGACTGCTTTCCAAATTCGACAGGTTGATGATGGCCTGCAGGCCCTTGCGGGGCTGCTCGTTCAGCCTCTTAAGGCCGAAGTGCGCCAGCACCCTGTTCTCTCCCCTTACGGAGACAAGATCGGAGGCGATGCTCACAACCAGAAGGTCCAGCAGCGGAAGAAGCTCTTCAAAGGCAATACCCTCTATCTGGGCATAAGCCTGAACCAGCTTAAAGCCCACTCCGCATCCGCAAAGATCATCGAACGGATAATGGCAATCCTCGCGCTTAGGGTCCAGTACGGCAACGGCAGCAGGAAGCTCTTCGTCCGGAAGATGATGGTCGCAAACGACAACATCGATGCCTTTGGAAGCAGCGTAAGCCACTTTCTGCACTGCCTTGATACCGCAGTCAAGGGTAATTATCAACTTGAAACCGTTCTCTGCGGCCCAGTCAATACCCTTGCTGGAGACACCGTAACCCTCGTCATAACGGTCAGGGATGTAGAAATCGATGCGCTTTGTAAAGCGGCTGAGGAATGAATACACAAGAGCCACGGCAGTAGTGCCATCCACGTCGTAGTCTCCGTAAATCAGGATTTTTTCACCGGAAATAACGGCCTTGCGAAGACGCTCCACGGCCTTGTCCATATCCTTCATCAGGAAGGGATCGTGCAGGGAGTCAAGGTTCGGGCGGAAGAAGGCACGGGCATCCTCGAAGGAAGTGACGCCACGCTGCACAAGAAGC
>R24__coassemble_373_pt1 | contig 31531 bp, 22 predicted proteins | sample R24__metabat2_low_PE_050 | metagenome-assembled genome bin R24 | reverse complement strand
AGCTGGCTTCCATCAAATTCTACGATGCCCTGCCTACCACCGGAGACGAAACCGGCCGTGCATTCCGTGACATCGATCTGGAAGAAAAGCTCCTGAAAGAGGCGCAGAAGATTGGCCTTGGCGCGCAGTTCGGCGGCAAATACCTGGCTCACGACATTCGCGTCATCCGTCTGCCCCGTCACGGTGCCAGCTGCCCCATTGGTATGGGCGTAAGCTGCAGCGCCGACCGCAACATCAAATCCAAGATCAACGCTGACGGTGTGTGGATTGAAAAGATGGACTCCAACCCTTCTTCTCTCATTCCTGAGGAATTCCGCCGTCCCGGCGAAGGCCCTACCGGCATTGAAATCGACCTGGACAAGGGCATAGACGCCGTTCGTGCAGAACTTACCAAATACCCTGTGGGTACCCGCGTGAACCTTAAGGGCACCATCATTGTGGCCCGTGATATCGCTCACGCCAAGCTCAAAGCCCGCCTGGATGCCGGTGAAGGCATGCCTCAGTATTTCAAGGATTATCCGGTGCTTTATGCCGGCCCTGCCAAGACTCCGGCTGGCTATCCCTGCGGTTCCATGGGCCCCACCACGGCCAACCGTATGGATCCGTATGTGGATGAATTCCAGGACCACGGCGCATCACTCGTGATGATAGCTAAGGGCAACCGTTCCAAGGTGGTTACAGACGCGTGTGAGAAACACGGCGGCTTCTACTTGGGAACTATCGGCGGTGTGGCTGCTGTCCTGTCCCAGAGCAGTATCCGCAGCATCGAATGCGTAGAGTACCCCGAACTTGGCATGGAGGCAATCTGGAAGATCACTGTAGAAGACTTCCCGGCCTTCATCCTTGTAGATGACAAGGGTAACGACTTTTTCAAGAAACTTGGTCTTTAATGGAAGAAAAGAAACTATATCCCATGAAGATAGTCCCCAGGGAGATTGAACTCCCTTGGGGCGTCTTCACACATATTGTAGCAGATCTTGGCTACGAAGAGTCAAAGATTGGCAGCGGCTACCTGGCCGGTGACAATCTGGATGACGTCATGGAAACTTACTTCGAGCGTGTAGTTGGCGACGACAATTACAATTTCTACGGCCGCCAGTTCCCGCTCTCCGTTGCTTCCCTTGACGTGAAGAACGGCTTCAGCCCGCTTACCGTCTGCCCTGCGGACGAGCTTGCATCGGAGCGCTACGACGCCCTTGGCAAGAAGAAACTCTGGTATGTGGCCGAAGCCCGGCCCGATGCCACCGTTTGCATCGGCTTTAAACAGGAGTTGGATGCGGCCAAGTTGTATGAGGCCTGCGCTGACGGTAGCGTAATGGAGCTTTTGCATCAGGAGCCTGCCCACAAAGGGGACTTTTTTGTGATAGAGCCGGGCACCGTCCATGCTGCCAAGAATGTTAAGCTGATAGAGGTTTCAGAGGCCTCAGGCCTTGATTTTGCCATCTTTGGCGGCGGCTCTGAGGACTTTACCAGCGAAGATTCCCTGGTAGAGGCCCTGGACTTCATCAACCTGAAGCCGTGGAAAGATGATCACGAGCATCATCATGCACATGCGGATCAAGACCGTGTAACCCGCACCCTTGAAAAATGTGACGAATTCGCCGCTACGGAAATCCACCTTAGCGACGCACTTCACATTTATACAGAGCAGTTCGGCTCCTTCATCGTTTACACATGCCTTAGCGGAGAAGTCTCTTTCCAGTTCCGAAAGGACGGCCCCACAGGCATGGATACTTACCTTCTTGCAGCCGGCGAGACCCTGCTTATCCCCGCAGAGCTCCCGGATTTCTTCATCGTTCCTATCGACCGCAGCTCCGTCCTGGTTGAGGCAACCGTTCCTCCGCGTGAAATGGAAGACTCTTACCTCCCCGAGGAACATGAGCACCATCATCACCACGATCATGACTGCGACTGCGACCACGACCACTGTGACCATTGTCATGATGAATAGCATGCTATTCGTAAATTATAATAATAGAAATTATGGCAGACAGCGTTAGAATTGATAAATACCTTTGGGCCATAAGGGTTTACAAAACCAGGTCCGAGGCAACCGAAGCCTGCAACGGCAATAAAATCAAGGTTGGCGGTGCTCCTGCAAAACCATCCAAAATGGTTAAGGTTGGCGAAATCATAGAAGTTCGCAAAGGAGCCATCGTCCTAACTTACAAGGTTAAAGCGCTTCTTGAAAAACGCGTCGGAGCCGCCCTGGTTCCCGACTATGCCATTAACCAGACCCCTCAGTCAGAACTAGACAAACTACGAGCGCCCGTAGAGACTTTCTTCGTGCGCCGTGACCGCGGTGCCGGCCGTCCCACCAAAAAAGACCGCAGGGACATAGACACCATGCGCGAAGGCATCTCCTTCGACATAGAAGATATCCCGGACGATGTAGCCGCCCACTTTGGCTTATCAGAAGATGACGATTTTTAAATAACTCAATATGAAACGGATCATTACCCTGACACTGACCTTGCTCCTCGCAGCAACATGTGCTTTTGCCGCAAAACAGAAAACCTACACGGTTGCATCGCCTGACAAACAGGTTTCTGCAACAGTTACAGTAGGCGAGGATGGAATCCTCTACACCGTGCAACGCGGTGAAAATCAGCTGCTTGCACCTTCAAAAATTTCTATGACCCTGTCAGACGGCATTGTCTATGGCCTGGCCGGCGACAAAGTGCGTAAGGTTCGCAACCAGTCTGGTTCCGCCGTCAAGGACGCCATCCTTTACAAGAAGGCACAGGTGGTGGACAACTACAACCAGATTGTGCTGGAGTTCAAGGACTTCAACCTGGTTTTCCGCGCCTATGACGATGGCGTAGCTTACCGCTTCGTGGGCAAGCGCAAGGGCGCTTACACCGTTGACGCAGAACAGGCTCAGTTCCGTTTCCCCGGAGATCCCAAGGCCTATGTCAGCTACATAAGCCGTACTGCAGAAAATCTTGTAGATCAGTTGGTTAACTCTCAGGAGAGCTTGTACGACCATATTAACCTGTCTGCATGGGATACCAAAAAAGTTGCTTATGCACCGCTGCTTGTTGAGGCTCCCACAGGAGAGAAACTGGTTATCACAGAATCTGATCTGATTGACTATCCCGGCCTTAATTTCTACTGCGCCGAGGGCGGTGTGGATGGCTTCTTCGCCCCCAGGCCTGCAAAAGAGAAGATAGGCGGCCACAATATGCTTCAGGGCGTCATCCTGGAAAGGGAAAAGTACATTGCAAAGTGCGATGGTCCTCGCGACTTCCCCTGGAGAACCATAATCGTAGCTCCCAAGGCTATCGACCTTATTGGAAACGACATGGTTTGGAAACTGGCCACAGACCCCGTCGGCGACTTCTCATGGGTTAAGCCCGGAAAGGTGGCATGGGACTGGTGGAATGCATGGAACATTTACGGTGTGGACTTCCGCGCCGGAATCAACAATGACACATACAAGTATTATATAGATTTCGCTGCCAAATCCGGCATCGAATACGTGATTCTGGACGAGGGTTGGGCAGTCAACAAAAAGACTGACCTGATGCTTGTAGTTCCGGAGATCGACCTTCAGCTCCTTTGCGACTATGCCAAATCAAAGGGCGTAGGCCTTATACTCTGGGCTGGCTACAAGGCCTTTGACAAAGATATGGAAGGCGTTTGCAAGCACTACAGCCAGATGGGCATCAAGGGCTTCAAGATTGACTTCATGGACCGCGACGACCAGGTAGTTGTGGACTTCTACTACAAGGCCGCAGAAGTGTGTGCAAAATACAATCTGATGGCGGACTTCCACGGAGCCTTCAAGCCTTCAGGCCTTAACAGGACCTGGCCCAATGTGGTTAACTTCGAGGGCGTTTACGGCCTGGAGCAGATGAAGTGGAGCGGCGGCGATATGGTTCCGCACGACGTTACTATTCCGTTCATCCGCATGGTCGCAGGCCCTATGGATTACACCCAGGGCGCGATGCGCAATGCTACCAAAGGCAACTATCGTCCCGTAGGTTCAGAACCCATGAGCCAGGGCACCCGTTGCCGCCAGCTGGCTGAATACATGATATTCGAGGCCCCTCTGTCCATGCTTTGCGACAGCCCTTCAAACTATCTGAACGAGCCCGAATGCACTGACTTCATAGCCAAGGTTCCTACCGTTTGGGACGAGACCGTTCCTCTTGCCGGCGAGGTTTCCAAATTCGTGGCTGTCGCCCGGCGCAGCGGCGATGTATGGTATGTAGGAGCCCTCACTGACTGGGATGCCCGCGAGATGGAGATTGACTTCAGTTTCCTTGCTCCCGGCAGGTATGTTGTGGACGTTTACAGGGACGGCGTCAATGCCGACCGCGCAGCCCGCGACTACAAGAAGGAATTCATTACCGTTACCAATCAGGATAAGATCAACATCCTGCTTGCTCCCGGCGGCGGTTGGGCAGCTAAGATTGTTCCCTCGCCGAAGTGAAGAGAATCGGCTGTCCGTTTTGCATACATCACGGACAACCATTTCTCTTTTGGATCGCATTCTGTTAAGGATTTAAGCGATTGTATCAAGGATATCAACAGTCAGGAGGGCCTGGATTTCGTGCTCTTCGGCGGCGATATCACCGACTTTGGGGCCGACGACGAACTTGTGGCCGTAAAGCAGATGATGGATTCCCTCAGGTACAAGTACTATGTTGTGCCGGGAAACCATGACTGCAAGTGGTCAGAAAGCGGATGCAACACCTTCAAGAAGGTATTCGGCTACGAACAGTTCAATTTCAAAGTCAAGGGATGGCGCTTCCTGGGCTGCAGCTGCGGCCCGGACATGCGCATGGCTCCCGCACTCATCCCCAGGGAAAGCATGCAGTGGCTCCGCAGACTGGAGGCAGGGGAGCGCAGCGTGTTCGTGAACCACTTCCCCCAGGATACATCGGTCCTGAATTACTTCGACCTGACAAAAGAGCTCAAACGCATTGGCGTCCAGTTCTATATCGGCGGTCATTGGCATACCAACAGGTCCCTGAACTTCGAGGGCATACCCGCAGTGCTGGGCCGCTCTTCCATGGAGGACAATAACAAAAAGGCTGGCTACAATATCTTTGAAATAGGGGATGACGGAAACGTCCTTATCACGGAGCGCCGCATTAATAAGAAAGGCAAATTTGTAGACCTCGAACCTTGGTACGAGAATACCCTCCGCCCGGTGCCTGAAACCCATGTTTACGATGCCGTCGGAATATCCGACTCCTATCCATCGATGCGGTTCGATGTCAATAAAAAATACCCGCAGGGGCGGGAGGTATGGAAGTTCCATGAAGATGGCAACATTGCCTCCGGCTTCGCCCGACAGGGTGGCCGTGCATGGTACTCAACCTGCTCAGGAACAGTGAATTGCATCAATCTGGAAGATGGCTCCAAAGTCTGGAGCAAGGATCTTCCGGGCAAGATATTCTCTACTCCGGCCGTCGATGGCAACAGCCTTGTGCTGGGTTGTACGGACGGCAATATCTACTCCCTGGATGCCCGTGACGGCTCTGTTCTCTGGAGCGTCAAGACGGCTAAATCCGTGCTCGGCTGCCCGGTAATCCGCAGCGGCAAGGTGTATGTGGGCGGCTCCGACGGCTGCTTCCGTTGCCTTGACCTTGCAACGGGTGCTGTTATCTGGAACTTCGACCAGCTTGTGGGCTTTGTAGAGTGCCGCGCCTGGGTGGACGATCAGCAGGTAGTTTTCGGTAGCTGGAAGAATAAGCTTTATTCATTGGAAGCGGCTACCGGTAAGTTGATGTGGACTTGGAGCTGCGAGCGTAAGATAAGGGTTTATTCTCCCGCCGGCACCTGGCCTGTCAAGTCTGCCGGACGCATCTTCATTGCGGATCCCGACAGGCGCGTCTATGCTCTTGACGCCGCAACAGGAAAGCAGCTGTTTTACGTAAGCGGCGGCCGTGAGGCGATAGGTATGTCGCAGGACGGATCTGCTATCTATGCCAAGACCATGTTCCACAAGTCCTATGCATTCCGTGCCGATGTCCCTGTACCGGAAAGCGGAAAGCTGCCCGTTAAGGATCAGCTATGGCATGTAGATAACGGCAGTGGCTACGAGATTGGTACTTCTGCTATATCAGAGATTGGCGGCATGGTGCTTACGCCTACGGACAAGGGCAATATCTTTGCCCTGGACGCCGCAGACGGCAAGCTACTGTGGTATCATAAGATTTCCATCGCCCTGGTTAATCCCATGGAGGTATGGAAAACAAAAGAAGGCAAGAACTATATTCTTGCCTCCTCAATGGATGGTGTGGTAACTTTACTTGAAGTACCTGTTCAGTAAGCCGTAGAAGCCGGCGCCGTGGCGGGCCTCATCTTTGGCCATTTCGTGAACGGTGTCATGGATTGCGTCGTAGCCAAGCTTTTTAGCCTTACTTGCGATAGCAAGTTTGCCCTCGCATGCGCCGGCCTCTGCCTGATAGCGTTTCTCCAGGTTGGTCTTTGTGTCCCAAACGCATTCGCCAAGAAGCTCTGCGAACTTGGCGGCGTGCTCTGCCTCTTCAAAAGCGTAGCGCTTGAAGGCATCGGCAATCTCCGGGTAGCCTTCACGCTCTGCCTGGCGTGACATTGCAAGGTACATTCCCACCTCTGAGCATTCGCCGTTGAAGTGGTCCCTCAGGCCCTGCATGATTTCTTCGTCTTCTACGACTCCGTCTTTAAGATGATGCTCGCAAGCCCACTGGGGTTTGCCTTCATCTTCTTTAATCTCTACGAATTTGGTTCCGGGAACCTTGCACTGGGGGCAACGCTCCGGGGGGTTCTCGCCTTCATAAACGTATCCGCATACGAGGCATCTGAATTTCTTTTTCATAATCTGTTATCTTTAAGTGTTGTTAATAAATTATTTCTTTCCTGTGCCGTGACATTTCCAGCACTTGCCCACATAAGCCGGGTTGGCACCTGAGTGATTACAGGTCGAGCAGGGGTACCTGTCGGCAGAGAATGAACTGGATACCCAACCGCTGCCATAACAGGTTTGGCAATTTCCCGAACCATAGCAGACCGAACAAGAATCGTCGTGTTGGACAGTTCCGGTTCCTGTGGTTCCTGTGGTGCCCGTGTTTCCATTATAGGTACCCCCGCCATAAGTTGCTCCTGAACTATTGAACGAGTTGCCTTGATACCGGCTTACTGTATTGCCTTTATCAAAGAACGCCATTCTCTCGTCAGTCATAGGCCCTATCATCGTATTAATTGTAATTCTCATTACATATCGGACATCTCCATTTTTTGTAACCAAATAGAACTGATCGTTGTTCCCATACGCCCTTCCATACTCTCCGTACACTGTTCTATAGCCGATGAAACTCAACGGTTCATCTGAGTTAAAGTAAAGAGAATTTTCGCAAACGATTATGTTGCAGACGCCGGGATTTCCGGTGCTGGTGAAGTTATCAAATGTCCTAATCTGTCCGGTAAAGGTATACTCCCCGGCACAAAGACAATCTCCATCCTGTGCTTGTAATGCTATGGATGTAAATAAAAGTATTAATAAGATAAAATGGCGTTTCATAGTGCCTATCTCCTTTAAGGTTCAGCACAAATATATTAAATCGTTTTTATAAAAACAAAATAAAAAAACCAGCTGATTGGCTGGCTTTCGATTATTCTTTGTTAAGAAGTGATTTGAGTCCCATTTTGATGTTTCGGATAACAGCAATGGATGAGTAGGTGGCTCCGGTAACCGCATCGTATGGTTTTGTAGAGGCCTTTTCTACGGTAAGTCCGATGGGAGCCTGGAGAAGACCGCCCTTTTCTACCATCCTGAAAAACTTGGGCGTTTCCTGGTTCGGCAGAGCCTCTACCTTTACGACGACGCCGTTTACAACCTTGATAATCAACGGCGTAGGGCCATTGTAGCCGGTCACGTTCTTGCAAAGTTCGGTGGTGTTAACCACAACGGTGTCCGACTTTTCGGCTGCGAATGCCGATGCCCCTGCGAACAGTACTAAAATGCTTATAAGAAGATATTTTTTCATCTTGATTCTATTTATATGTACAAATTTCCTGATTAAAACCCATCTTTGATTATCAGCATTTTACGAGTTTCGCTTGTCGCATTTTAATGACAAGCAAAGTGGCTAAGTAATTGATAATCAATAGGAGCTTGCTCACCCAGTATTGATATCTGGCGTTACAAAAAAAGGATGGCGATTTGCCATCCTTTTTGTGACGCCTGCAGGATTCAAACCTGCGACCTTTTGATCCGTAGTCAAATGCTCTATTCAGCTGAGCTAAGGCGCCATTTCAAGGGTTAAACCCTTTATTATTCTGCAGTCTCCTTAACTACGAGCTTCTTCTCCTGGATACGTGCCTTCTTACCGGACAGGTTGCGGAGGTAGAAGATTCTTGCCCTGCGAACTTTACCAACCTTGTTGATCTCTATGCTCTCGATTGCGGGTGACTGGAAGGGGAAAATCCTTTCTACGCCAATACCGCTGGAAACCTTACGGATGGTGAAGGTCTTGGTGAAAGGATCAGCTCCTGAGATCTGGATCACTACACCTCTGAACTTCTGAAGTCTCTCTTTATCTCCCTCTTTAATCTTAAGGGTAACGGTGATAGTGTCACCGGCCTTAAATTTGGGGTATTCTGCAACTTTCTCGTTCTGGAAAGACTGCTCTACTAATTTAATCAAATCCATAATACTATGTACTTTAGCGCAACGTTACTGCATGTCTTGTAAGAGGTTGCTTTGTTTTTCGGGACTGCAAATGTAGGTATAATTTATTTATCTGCAAACTTTTTCTTCAAAAAATCAGAAATTTTCCCTCATTTTTTCAAAAAGGTCCCTGTCTTCGCGGTTCGGATCCGGCCTGAATGCCTCGTTATCCTTTATGCTTTCAAGTACTTCGCGTTCTTTCTTGGACAGCTTGCGGGGTATCCATACCAGGAATTTTACATAAAGGTCTCCGCTTCCGCTGCCACTGTAGTTTTTAAGTCCGGGCATGCCTTTCCCCTTCAGCCTGACTATCGATCCGGACTGCGTTCCGGGCTCGACTTTAACCTTGAAGGAGCTGTCCAGACCGGGGATGGTCACCTCTGTGCCAAGCATGGCCTCCGTGACTGAAAGGGTATGAGTGTAGAACAAATCTTTTCCCTGACGAAGGAAGTACTGGTGGGGGAGTTCCTCTATCAGTACAAGCAGATCGCCCTTGGGGCCGCCCCACTGGCCTGCGTGTCCGGCACCGGTTACGGTAAGCTGCATGCCGTTCTCTACGCCTGCGGGTATGTTAACCTTTACTGATACTCTCTTTCTTACAACGCCGGTTCCACCGCAGCTGCGGCAGGGATTCTTGATCTCTTTACCGGTACCACCGCAATAAGAGCAGGTGGTGTAAGTTATGGTCTGTCCAAAGATGCTGCGGGAAACATGCTCTTCCTGGCCGCTGCCGTGGCAGTGTGAGCAGGTCTGGATGTCGCTGGCGTTCTTTGTCCCCTTGCCGTCGCAATCAGGGCAGGGCTCGCTGCGCTCGATGCTGACTTCTTTCTCTACGCCGCGGGCGATTTCTTCAAGGGTGAGCTTTACGCGAGTGCGGATGTCGCGGCCGCGGAAAACCCTCTCCTGGGGCCTTGCACTGCGTCTTCCGCCAAAACCTCCGCCAAACATATTGTTAAGGAAGTCGTTCAGACCGCCGCCAAATGCTCCGCCGAAGCCTGCGCCTCCGAAGAGGTCTTCGAAGTTGATGTTGGAGAAGTCCGGCGCACCCTGTCCGTCAAGTCCGGCGTGACCGAAGCGGTCGTACTTGGCCTTCTTGTCGGGGTCGCTCAGCACGGAATAAGCCTCTGAAGCTTCCTTGAAGATCTCTTCTGCCTTCTTCTTTTCTTCTTCAGAGTCGTTTACGTGCTTATAGGGGTGCCATTTAAGCGTAATCTGCTTGTAGGCAGACTTAATCTCGTCTGCCGATGCATTCTTGTTTACGCCAAGGACCTCGTAGTAATCTCTTTTTGCTGCCATATTCTAACCTCCTATTGGCCCACTACAACTTTTGCATACCTAAGTACCTTTCCGTCAAGCAGATATCCGGTCTGGATAACGTCGTAAACCATACCTTTCTTTTCCGGTTCTGCCACGGGAATCATAGCCTCTGCCTCGTGGAAGTCAGTGTCGAACTTCTTGCCCTGGGCTTCGATTCTTTCGAGTCCGCGGGTCTTGAGGTAGGCGAATAGCTTGTTGTAGATGAGTCCGGTGCCTTCTTTTGCGGCCTGGTCCTGAGATTTTTCAAGTATCTTCATTGCGCTCTCGCAGTCGTCCAGAACGGGCAGAAGGCCTTTGATGGTATCTGCTGCGGCGCTGCTGACGATGGATGCGTGCTCTTCCTTTGTCCTCTGGCGGAAGGTGTTGAATTCTGCCAGAAGCTTAAGGTAGTCGTTCTTCTCTGTTGCAAGGTCGTTCTTTGCTTTTTCAAGCTCTTCTTTTACCTTTGCGAGTTCTTCTTCCATTGCCTTAATGCGTTCATCTTCAGCAGGTTTCGCTGTCTGCTCCTTATTCTTTTTATCTTTTGCCATGATATAGCTTCTTTGTTCTTTTTATTGTTCGTCCGTATATACCAACAAAAAAACTGCCAATCTATATAAGTATGACAGTTTGTCAGTTTATAATCCTTTGGCCTTACCCTCATCCCAAATGGCATCCATCTGGGCAAGAGTAAGATCATGCAAAGACTGCCCTTTGCGGATAGTCTGCTCCTCAAGATAAGTAAAACGACGTTTGAACTTAGCACAAGCACGCTGCAGAGCAGTATCCGGATTCAAACCATAAAGACGCCCGGCATTGATAACAGCGAACATGTAGTCACCCAACTCCTCTTCTGCACGATCATAAGCAGCCCTGAACTCCTCTGACGAACCCTCCTCGGGAGCCAGAACAGAAGGATCCACATGACCGCCGGCGGCAGCCATGGCGTCAAGCTCGGCGCGAAATTCGCCCATCTCCTCCTTAACCTTGTCCCAAACCTGCTGCGGCTCTTCCCAATCGAAACCAACACCACGAGCCTTATCCTGCATAGAAAGCGCCTTAAGGACGGACGGCGTAGAATTGGGGATGCCGGAGAGCACCCTCTTGTTGCCGCCTTTTTCCTTGGTTTTGATGGTCTCCCAATTCTTGGACACCTCTTCCGGGGTCAGGCCCTCGCTTTTGGCCGGACTGCCATCCGGAGCAAAGATGTGCGGATGGCGGAAGATCATCTTCTGGCACAGTTTCTCTGCCACGTCGGCAATGTCGTACTTACCCTCCTGCTCTGCGATTTTGGAATAAAAGACGATGTGCAGAAGGACGTCGCCCAGCTCTTTTTTCAACTCTTCGTCGTTGTGGGCCATAACGGCATCGGACAGTTCATAAACCTCCTCTACCGTCATAGGACGCAGTGTATCAATTGTTTGCGCCTTGTTCCAGGGACAGTTCTCCCTAAGGCGGTCCATAACATCCAAAAGGCGTCCGAAGGCCGCCAGTTTTTCTTCTCTACTGTGCATAAGTTATAATCTTGGAATCGCCCCATACGGACACAAGCATTCCGGCATCGCGGGCTGTTTTAATCAGGGTGTCGTTAACCATTTCGTCCTGGAAACTGATCCACTTGGGCGTAAAGTCCAGAAGGGACATGAAATCTTCGTAGCTACCGCATTCAGTATCAACAAGATAGCATAGGTCAAGGGACGGATATTTCTGATGGATATAGTTAAGGGCGCGGTCGTCAAAACTCTCTATTACCAGCCTATCGCCAAGGCCCTTGGATAAAAGTACCTCAAGGCAGCGGTCTACAAAGAGCTTGAATTCCGGCCAAACCTTGCCCTCGCCGGCTCCTGAGCCGCTGTTGATGGCAAAAAAGTAGCGTACCGCGGGCCATTTTGTCCAGTTCATATAGGCCTCGATGCGGTCTATAAGCTGGCCTGCATCCACTCCTTTTTCCTGAGTGTATTTTGGGTAGGAGTCGCGAAGCAAAATAACGTCGCCGCGCTGGGTAAGCTGAAGGGCCGCTTCAATTGAAACGAAGCCTGAATTTATTGCTGTAAACACTTCATCCTCAATCTCTTGCGCGGTTTTATCACGGGCGTCAAAATGAGCGCATGACGGCTGCTCGGAATAATTGGCACCATGGTAGGCAAGGTCCAGTTTGCCGGCTTTGTTAGAGTAAACGATGAAGCCGTAAGCCGCATGGGGGTCAGGGACTTCTCCGTCAATCAGAATCCTGGTTTCGGGGGGCACAAGAGCCTTGACGCCTTTTGCAAAAGCCTGAGCCGCAGGACCATTGTCCTTAAGGCAGATTACAAGGTCCTTTCCTATGAAAAACGCCTGGTTTTCAGGACCTTGCGCGGGCAGCATATACATTGCGATCTTGGCTTTCGCCAGCTGCTTGTTAACCTTTTGTGCATATGCCGGAGCTACGTTCTTGGTAAGGATGACTCCTGCTGTAAGGCCCTTGATTCGGGCCGTAATGGCCTTATCTACAAGGCTGGGGATGAATTCTTCTTCAAAAGATGCAAACTGCTCTGCATCAGTTATTTGAAGGGAGGGGATTGCAAAAAGGGTATAGTCCTCTGCCGGGGTGGTGGGAACTATGTCAAAGTCGAACCACCGTCTGCCTTCGGCCTCCTGCCAGAAAACGGGGATGCCGTCCTGTTGCTGGGCTGCGAAGCAGTAAGGCGTTACAATCTGGATGTAGGGCGTATCGTCCGACACATCAAAGGCAAAGGTGCCGTCGGCGGCGGTGCTGGTGAAGGCGGTTCCGTCCGTTACGATCACCCCTTGAAGCAGCCTGGGACCACAGTGCACCCGGCCTTCCACCCGCTTGGCAAAGGCTGGTATGGACATCAAAACTGCTAAAAGATATATAGATAAGATTCTTCTCATTACGTAAGTGTCGTGCAAATATATGAAAAATTCGTATCTTTGCAGGCGATATGTGTAAGAATATAGCAGTTATAGGCCTTGGCCAGATGGGTTCAGCCCTTGCCCTTGTTGCAGCAAAAGCAGGCAACAAGGTGGTAGCCGTAGGTACTCCTCAGGATAAGGCAATTATTGACTCCTGCATCAGCGAATACGGACGCCATCCCAATATAGAACAGCATTTCCCGGATAACGTAACCTTCTGTTATGCAGAAAGTTGGAAGGCTGCGTGCAAGGATGCTGATTTTGTGATCGGCGCCATATCTTCCTTCGGAGTAGATTGGTTCCTGGACGATATCCTCTCTAACATGGATCCTTCCAAGGTGGTGGTTTCTGCTGCCAAAGGTCTGGTTGACCATGAGGACGGAAGCCTTGTTTCTTACCCCGAATACTGGGAAGCCAAGCTGGCAGAAAGAGGCATCAAGCGTGACATCTACGCTATCGGCGGTCCCGGAACGGCAGAAGAAATCCGCCGCGGAGAACATACCCACGTGGCAGTCTGCGGCCCGGATAAAGAGATTTTAAAGATGATAAAATCGGCCCTGGAGACCGATACCTTCCATATTTCCCTCACTACAGACGTTCACGGACTGGAGAGCGCCGTGGCCATTAAAAATGCATACGCCCTTGGCGTTGCAATGGCCATCGGATACACAGGCCGCCAGGACCCTGAAAAGAGCCATTTCAATTCACAGGCTGCCGCCTTCTACCAGGCATCCAAAGAAATGGTGTCCTACCTTAAGGCAGAGGGTGCATCAGAAGACTGCATAATGATTGGACTCGGAGACCTTTACGTAACCGTAACAGGCGCCCGTACAAGAAAGATCGGCGTGCTGCTGGGAGAAGGCAAAACCTACGCCCAGGCCACTGAAATCTTGTCCGGAATGACCCTGGAGTCCATTGTAATCATTAAACGACTGGCCCGCGCCGTAAAGATTAAGGCTTCCCGCGGTCTTGTAGACCTTAAGGATTTCCCTATGCTTACTTTTGTAGACGAAGTCCTTGAAAAAGATCGCATCCAGGAATTCCCTTGGAAAGCCTTCACCTTCAGTGATATTTAACAGGCGCGTAAGGGGATTACTGATTCAGAGCATCAGCAGACTTGATGAAGCGGGACAGATCAGCATCAGAAACATGGTAATTCTGCATCTCGCCAGAGAAGTAGCTGTCATAAGCTCCCATATCCACGAAACCATGACCTGACAGGTTAAAGAGGATGGTCTTAGCCTCGCCGGTCTCCTTGCATTTCAGCGCCTCACGAATGGTAGCAGCAATTGCGTGGCAGCTTTCCGGAGCGGGAATGATACCCTCTGAACGGGCAAACAGAATACCGGCTTCGAAGGACTCAAGCTGCTCTATATCAACTGCTTCCATAAATCCATCCTTCATTAGCTGTGAAAGGATCACACCTGCACCGTGGTAACGAAGTCCACCGGCGTGGATGGCTGACGGCTTGAATGTATGGCCCAGGGTGAACATCGGCAGAAGGGGAGTCTTGCCGGCCTCGTCACCAAAATCGTATTCGAACTTACCCTTGGTCAGTTTAGGACATGAATAAGGCTCTGCGGCAATGAAACGGGTCTTTTTGCCGTCCAGAATATTGTGCCTCATGAAGGGGAAGGCAATGCCGGAGAAGTTGGATCCGCCGCCGAAGCATGCAATCACGATGTCCGGATACTCGCCGGCCATCTCCATCTGCTTTTCTGCCTCCAGTCCTATTACGGTCTGATGCAGGCAAACGTGGTTGAGCACCGATCCAAGGGCATATTTGCAGTTGGGAGTGGTTACAGCCAGCTCGATGGCCTCTGAAATAGCGCAGCCCAGGGAGCCGCGGTCGCCGGGATTAACGGTCAAGATATCCTTTCCCGCGCGTGTGGACATAGAAGGAGAAGGAGTGATGGCTGCGCCGAAGGTCTGCATAATTGAGCGGCGGTAAGGCTTCTGCTCGTAGCTGACCTTAACCATATATACTGCGCAGTCGATGCCGAACTTCTTGGTGGCATAGGATAGGGCACCGCCCCACTGGCCTGCACCGGTCTCTGTGGTAAGGTTGGTTATGCCCTGCTCTTTTGCATAATAGGCCTGGGCAATGGCCGAATTCAGTTTGTGGCTGCCTGCCGGCGATACGCTCTCGTTCTTAAAATAGATGTGTGCAGGCGTGCCCAGGGCTTTTTCAAGCTCGTATGCGCGAACCAGTGGGGTGCAGCGATATGCGGCATATTCCTCGCGCACGCGCTCCGGAATAGGAATCCACACGTCCTTCTGGTTCAGTTCCTGGTCTGCGCAGGCCTTGCAGAAGATAGGGTAAAGGTCTTCAGGTGCCAACGGCTGCCTGGTTCCGGGATGAAGGAAGGGGAGGGGCTTGTTGGGCATAACTGCCTGAATGTTAAACCATGCTGTAGGGATTTCGCTCTCCGGGAGCAAGAATTTTTTAGTTCTCATAGTAATTTTTAGTTAACGCTTATGTATAATTTCAATTATTGACACAAAAAAAAGTGGCGCGCTGTGAGCACGCCACCTGATTTTCAGGACTACATACAACGGGACGCTCACAGCTTTTGACTGGGAGTACGCCACCAAAGATTATTAGTCCTATAACAACTCATTTTAATATGAAAACTGAATCTCCTCAAATTCAGCTGACCCAAATATAGGGACAATAAAATTAATATCCAAATTTTTCTTACAATTTGTAAGCTAAAAGTTTTTTCCAAGGGCAAAGAAGAAGCCCGTTTTATGCAGGGCGCTATTCCACTGTACACCAAGGCGGAACGGGCCTGCAATGGTGTTCCAGCCATATTCGATGGCTGCTCCGTGAATACCTTCAGGGGTATTCCTGCCAAACATATGCTTAATTGAAGATGCGCCGGCTTCATAATTGTAAGTTGCCGTTATGTAGTGGTTGGCGGCCAGGCGGAAGCGAAGATCTGCGCGTCCTATCATGGTTACATCAGCAAGGCAGAAGGCCCCGTTGATTCCTGCAAAAGGCATCTGCTGGTCAAAATATCGTCCCGGCATCATGCCTCCGGCAAAGTTAAAGTACGGCAGCGGGAAGACTTCTCCGGAATTATACCGTCCATAGAAGCTGGGAATAAGGGCCACGTAATTGTTCAAAGGCAAAACCGCGCTTGCATCTACAAATATCCTGTGGAAGCCGTATTTGCTTGTTTCTTTTTCAAAGGGATGCCAGCTGTACCTGCCCCTGATCCTGAAACCTGAGGACGGGTAGTATTCAGAGTCGAACCTATCCAGGACGGCTTCTGCGAAGGCACTCAGGTAGGTGTCTTTTGTGCCCGGAATCTGCACGGAACCGGATGATTCTCCCGTCCTGTACAGAAGGTCGCTACGGATAGATCTGAAGTTGAAATAATCAAACCTGACACCTAACTTAACATCGGTAAAGCTGCGGCTGAAGTTAGATATGAAGATGTCCTGGCGAAACTGATGGAAGGTGCCCTCGAAACTCTCGTCGCCAAGGTAGAAGTTATTCCTGTCTACGTAGCGGTAAAAACTCTCTGCACCGACGGCTATGCCAAGGCCTGTCTTATATCTGTAAATAGCTGATACGTAAGGGTTTGTGCCTATCTTTCCGGTAATCTCCAAAGATGAACCTTTGACGGAATTGACGTTGAAGCCAATGTTCAGAAGCACTGACACAAGTTCTTCGTTGTCGAATCTTGCGCCAACTGCAGCGCGGCTGACAGGCCCTTTAGCACAGTTTATTTCAAGGTCGTAAGGCTCGTCATGGCCGATAATCCTGTAGCTTACGCTTTCAAAGGCGCCGCTGCCGAAGATTCTGGCAACTTCTTCCTCAATTTCTTTCTTGCCGACCGGCTTTTCTGTCAGGTTGATGTCATCTATCAGTGATTCAGCATCTTCCTGCGGTATGCCTACAATCCGAACTTCGCTGATCTGTACCTTCCGCTGCCCCAGATCTACATAATTTTTGTCCTCCGAAGGCATGGCTTTGTCCGGCAAAACGGGGGCAAGGACCTTGGCAAGATCGTCTGCCTTGGAGGTGGCAGCTTCGTGGCCGCGGTTTATCATTACATCCACGGCCTTGGGATGGAAGCTTAGCATATCGAAGCCATCGAGGTCCGGATAAATGAGGACATCCGTCATGGCTACGTTCTTTTCGTATATCTGATGAGCGAACAGGTTCATTGTCTGCATCATCAGGTCCATCATATTGTTGGTGTTGTCGTAGTCCTTGGCCTTATCTGCCAGGGTGATGCCGATGACAATGTCAGCCCCCAGCTTGCGGGCGATATCGACCGGAAAATTATCCCTCAATCCGCCGTCAACCAGCACCATTCCGTCCGTACGGATCGGTGCAAAGAGGAAGGGGATGGACATGGTGGTGCGCATCGCAGTGGCAAGGTCGCCGTCGTACCAAACCTTTGCCTTTCCCGTCACCATGTCCGTTGCAACGCAGACGAAGGGTATGGGTAGGGTAGAGAAGGAGCGGTTGTCCTGCCATCCGGCAGTCAGGGAAGTAATCAAATTGTTGACATTATGGCCGGTGACAAGGCCTCCGGGCATGCTGGCCGCTATCTTTTTGGCAATGTTTGTCTTGCCCTGCGACAGCTGCAGGCCGTTCTTGTAAAAGGGTACGGTAAGCAGATATTTGGCATCGTGCTTCTTCCTTTCGTAAGAGATGAAGCGGGACGGAATGCGGTCGCTAAGGGCCTCTGTCCAGTCCATGTTGCGCATCAGGGAGTCCAGGCCTTGGGACCTGTAACCAATTGAATATAAGCCACCTACCAAACCGCCGATGCTTGTGCCCACCACTATGTCCACAGGCATGCCGATGCTTTCCAGGTAGCGAAGTGCGCCAACTTCTGCAGCCCCTTTTGCACCGCCTCCGCTCAGTACCAGTGCGACGGTAGGACGATGTGCCCTGATAGAGTCCAAATGTGCCTTGAAAGGCAGTTGGGCCAGGCTGTCGGCCTCCGGGGTTACGGTTACCAGTTCCTGGGCGTTTGCTGCCGCTGCCCTGATAAGCAGTAAGGCGGCAATAGTGGCGATGGCGGTTTTACGAATCATTGTTATGCGGTATTGTGCTTGCCGGCCAGAAGACCGCAAGCGGCGAATATGTCTTCTCCGCGCGAAGCTCGAATAGTGCAGGTTACGCCTGCGGCGCCAAGGCGGTCGCGGAACATCTCCATGACGGGGTCAGGCGACGTTCCGTAAGGGAAGTCCGGAATCTTGTGGAAACGGATCAGGTTGACTCGGCAATGTACGCCGCGAAGCAGGCGTACAAGGGCGTCGGCGTGACGTTTGTCGTCGTTGAAGCCGCGGAACATTGTATATTCGAAGCTTACGCGCCTCTGTCCGGAAAAATCGTACTGACGCAGCAGGTCAATCACCTTCTCAAGAGGGTAGGCCTTCTGGACAGGCATCATTTCAAGACGCTCGTCTGCAAAAGGGTTGTGAAGGCTTATGGCAAGATGGCATTTGCAGCCCTCCAGATAGTCTTTCAGCCTTGGCAGTACGCCGATGCTGGACAGGGTGATGCGCTTGGGGCTCCATGCAAAACCCCAGTCTGCGGTAAGCACGTTGATAGCGGCCATCACTTCTTCATAGTTGTCCAGAGGCTCTCCCATGCCCATGAAAACGGCATTTGAAAGATCGTCGGACTCTTCGATGGCGATGAATTGGGACAGAATATCGGCGGCGGAAAGGTTGCCGTGGAAGCCCTGGCGTCCTGTCATGCAGAACTTGCAGCCCATCTTGCATCCGGCCTGCGAACTAACGCACAGCGTGCGGCGGTCTTCGTCAGGAATCATCACCGCTTCTACAGTAAACGGCGGGCGGCCTTCGAAGGTGATGGGAAAGAGATACTTGCGCGTGCCGTCGGCGGAAGTGAAGACTTCCGTGGGCTCCGTAACACCTACCTCGTAGTCCTGGGACAGCCTTTCACGCGCGGCCTTGGACAGATTTGTCATTTGGTCCAGGCTGCGGACTTTTTTCTGGTACATCCACTGGGCAATCTGCCCTCCGGTATAGGACGGCAGGCCGCAGGAAGCGGCTATCTCTTTAAGTTGCGCGGGAGTTTTTCCCAACAATCTGGTCTTGCTCATATTGCTGCAAAAATACTGAAAATAATTTTCAGTTTAAGCGCCTTTTTTAATATCTTTGCATCTACGGTATCCTATATGGACTAATTAAATAATTTATTATGGCTAAAGAAGCAGTAGCACAGGACAACGCAGGCAAACTAAAGGCCCTGCAGGCAACAATCGACAAGATTGAAAAAGATTTTGGTAAAGGTACCATCATGAAGTTGGGAGATCAGCCACAATATGATGTCCAGGTGATTCCAAGCGGCTCGGTTGCGCTTGATCATGCATTGGGTATCGGCGGCTATCCAAGGGGCAGGATAATTGAAATCTACGGCCCTGAATCCAGCGGTAAGACCACCCTGGCCATCCATGCCATCGCACAGGCACAGAAGCAGGGCGGCATCGCTGCCATGATAGACGCAGAGCACGCCTTTGACCGTACTTACGCAAAGGCTCTTGGCGTAGACCTTGACACCCTCCTTATTTCCCAGCCGGACAACGGAGAGCAGGCTCTGGAGATTGCGGACAATCTTATCCGCTCCGGTGCCATCGACATTATTGTAATCGACTCTGTTGCAGCACTTACACCTAAGGCAGAGATCGAGGGCGAGATGGGCGACAACAAGGTAGGCCTGCAGGCCCGCCTCATGAGCCAGGCACTTCGCAAACTTACTGCAAATATCAGCAAGACAAATACTTGCTGCATCTTCATCAACCAGTTACGTGAGAAGATTGGCGTAATGTTCGGCAATCCAGAGACAACTACCGGCGGTAACGCCCTCAAGTTCTATGCATCCGTGCGTATAGACGTACGCCGCACAACCCAGATCAAGGACGGAGAAGAAGCCCTTGGTAACCGCACCCGCGTAAAGGTTGTTAAGAACAAGATGGCTCCGCCTTTCAAGAAGGCAGAATTCGACATTGTATTCGGCGAAGGCATCTCCCACAGCGGAGAAGTCCTGGACCTTGCAGTAGAAATGGATATCATCCACAAGAGCGGTTCCTGGTTCAGCTACAATGACCAGAAACTGGCCCAGGGCCGCGAGGCCGCCAAGCAGCTGCTCCAGGACAATGTTGAACTTTGCGAAGAAATAGAAGCAAAAGTCCGCGAACAGCTCAAACAGATGAATGATTAAAAAGGCTTCAGACACCGAAATCCAGTTTCTTCCCGGGGTGGGGCCCAAAAGGGCAGCGCTTCTGGCTAGGGAGTTGGGGGTCGGTACCATTGGAGACCTTGTAAAAATCTATCCCTTCAGGCATATAGACCGCAGTACCTTCACCCCTATAGCAGAGGTGGTGCCGGATGCTGCGATGGTACAGGTAAAGGCGCAGGTGGTGTCCGTAGAGACACCGCCAAAACGCCTTAAGGTTACCGTCAAGGATGACACCGGAGAAATGGACCTGGTGTTCTTCAAAGGCGTAAAATATACCGCAGAAAAGCTTGTGCCCGGGGCTGTTTTCACCTTTTTTGGGAAGCCGGCTCTCTTTAACGGCAGGCTTAACATGGTTCACCCGGAAATAGATCCTGCGCCTGCGCCCGGTGCGGCCAGTCAGGCTGGGGTTATGACCGGAGTGTATCCTTCTACGGAAAAGCTGCGTAACGCCGGCATAACCGCCAAGGTTATGAATAAGCTCATGGCCAACGCCTTAAGAATGGTGCTGCCTGAGGTAACGGAAACTCTGCCGCAGTACGTCCTTCAAGAGAATTCCCTGCTAAGCCTGCAACAGGCCCTGCGCAACATTCATTTCCCCAAGGATGCGGAACTGCTTAAAAGGGCCCGATACAGACTTAAGTTCGAGGAACTGTTCCTTCTTCAGCTGTCGCTGCTTAAGCAGAAGTTCATCCGCAGCCGCGGGGAGAACGGAATTGTAATGGCAAAGGTGGGGGAGGACTTCAACAAATGTTACGACGCCCTTCCGTATCAGCTCACAGGCGCCCAGAAAAGGGTTATCAAAGAGATTCGCACAGACCTTATGAGCGGGCATCAGATGAACCGCTTGCTTCAGGGTGACGTTGGCTCCGGCAAGACCATGGTGGCTGTACTTACGGCTCTGCTGGCTGTTGGCAACGGCTATCAGGCCTGCATAATGGCTCCTACGGAAGTACTTGCCCGTCAGCATTTTGCGAATATATCAAAATACCTTGCCCCTACGGGCGTCAAGGCTGCAGTACTGACAGGAAGCACCAAGGCATCGGAACGCAAAAAGCTGCTTCCGGCCCTGGCTAACGGAGAGATCGGCATTATTGTGGGCACGCATGCCCTTATAGAAGATACGGTTGTTTTTAAGAACCTGGGGCTGGCTATTATAGACGAGCAGCATCGTTTTGGCGTGGAGCAGAGGGCCCGGCTGTGGGGCAAAACCACCGCAGGCCTGCCTCCGCACGTGCTGGTAATGACGGCTACCCCTATCCCACGTACGCTGGCGATGACGCTTTACGGAGACCTGGATGTGTCCGTTATTGACGAGATGCCGCCAGGACGCAAGCCCATCCAGACGCTGCTGATTACAGAAAAGCAGCGTCCCGCCCTGTGGCGTTTTATCAAGGATCAGATAGCCCTGGGCCGTCAGGCCTTCATAGTATATCCGCTTATTTTTGAGAGTGAAAAGCTTGATTATCAGAACCTTGAGCAGGGTTATGAAAAGGTGGTGCAGGCCTTCCCCTTCCCTCCGTACAAGGTGGCCATCGTGCACGGGCAGCAGGCGAATGATGTTAAGACTTTTAACATGGACGCCTTCGTGGCAGGAAGGGCTAACATATTGGTTTCCACCACGGTAATAGAGGTGGGCGTGGATGTTCCCAATGCTTCCGTAATGGTGATAGAGAGTGCGGAGCGCTTCGGCCTTAGCCAGCTGCACCAGCTGCGCGGCCGTGTCGGGCGTGGCGCTGACAAATCTTACTGCATCCTTGTCAAAGGGGATAAGGTGGGTAAGGACAGCCAGCATCGACTTGAACTGCTCTGCAACACAGAGAACGGCTTTGACCTTGCAGAAGAGGACATGAGGATGCGCGGCCCGGGAGACCTTGAGGGCACGCAGCAGAGTGGCCTGCCAATCAACCTGAACATTGCGTCCCTGGCAAAGGATGGTCAGATTCTCCAGGCGGCAAGGGGCTATGCAGAGCGCGTGCTGGCGGCGGATCCGGCGCTGGAACTCCCCGTTAACCGCCTGCTGCGGATAGAGCTGGCAAAGGGAAAATATGAAGTAAAAGATTATAGCAAGATAAGTTAGAGATGCTGGTAGAGATTTGTGCAGATGGGCTTGGTGCGGCGCGCGATGCCGTAAGGGCCGATGCGGACAGGATAGAGTTGTGCGAGGACCTGTCCTGCGGGGGCATTACTCCTTCGCATGAGGTTTTGGACGAGGCTGCTTCGCTTGGCGTGCCCGTTAACGTGCTTATACGCCCCCGTGGCGGCGATTTTGTGTACAATTACGCAGAGATCCGCTCCATTCTTTTCAATATTGCCTATTGCGGCAATGTTGGTGTGAACGGCGTCGTTATTGGTGCGCTTACTCCTGACGGTCGGGTTGATGTGCCTCTTTGCCGGGACTTCATAGACCTGGCCCGCAGCTACGGGCTTTCCGTTACCTTCCACAGGGCGATAGACCGTACTGCCGATATCATGGAGGCTCTGGATGATGTCCTTTCCCTTGGGGTGGACAGAATCCTTACTTCCGGCGGAGCGGAATCGGCACCGGAGGGCAAGGAGATTATCAGAAAGATGGTAAAGAAGGCCGGCAACAAGGCTATTATCCTGGCCGGGGCAGGTATTACTCCGGAAAACGCAAAAGACCTGATAAAGTACACTGGAGTAAAAGAGATACATGGTTCTAGAGTTGGTTTAACCAAAATATGATACAGGAACTGGTTAGCAAATATATTTGGCTGGTGGATGTTTTGAGCAATGCGTCGCCAAGGGGGCTTGGTCTGGAGCAGATTCTGGACCGGTGGGAGCGCCGTTGGGGCGAGCCGTACAACCGCCGCAGCTTCTTCAACCACAGGGCTGCCATCCTGGATATATTCGATGTGGATATCAAATGCAACCGCAGCACCAACCGGTATTACATTGATATCGATGACCTTGAGAACAATGAATCCAAAGCTTCGTGGCTGATAAATTCCTTTACGGTGAACAGCTTGCTGTCGCTTAGCAAAGAGGGCTTGGCAGGCCGGGTGTCGGTAGAGGATGTACCCTCCGGGCAGAAGTGGCTGATGCCCCTTATGAATTCTATGCTGGCCGATGAAGAATTGGAAATCACATATTTGAAATATACCGGCGAGCCCTTGCATAAGAGGACGATACTCCCCTATGCGCTTAAGGAATCTGCCAAGAGATGGTATCTGGTGGCGTTTGAAAAGGATGCGGGCGCGCTTCGCGTCTATGGACTTGACAGAATCAAGTCTGTTACGCCTACCGGCCGCAGCTTCCGCCTGCCGGAAGATTTTGACGTTGATGTGCTGTTCCGCGATAGCTTCGGTGCTTATGTTACAGAGCGTAAAGACCTGAGGCACATTGTTTTAAAAGCCACAGAGAGGGAAGCCAAGTACCTGCGGGACTTGCCATTGCATCACAGCCAGAAAGAGACTGAACCGGGAGTCTTCTCCCTGGATGTTGCGCTTAGCGAAGACTTTGTGCTGGAACTCCTTCGCCGCGGCAACAGGATAGAAGTCCTGGAGCCCGCCGAACTCCGCTCCCGCCTGGCCGAAGAATTCTCCCAAGCCGCCGCTCTATATAATGCAACATAACAAAATCAAACTATATGGTCTCTATTTGCATCACTATCATTTCAACCAAACGATGCGAGTGTAGAAATCTCCGTTTCTTCCGGCCATTGTGCAGAAAATCAAGTCAAAACTTGCGTTATCCCCGATTTTGGAGGGGGATTACGCAACTCCCAGCACTAAAATCTGCGTTATCCCCTTCCAAAATCATGGATTGCGCTGAAAAACAGCCAATTTTCTACGCATTCCCTTCTCTAGGTTGGCGTCTCCATGGCGTTGCCGTCCTCTCTTCCGCCCAAAACAACCGTTTTTGGAATTCTCCTTAATCCTTCGTAACTTTCGGGAAACGCTAAACTATAATACATATGAGGTATTATTCTAAGTTACTTACGGTCGCAGTTTTGCTATTTTCAGCGATTTCTGCTTACGCTCAGCTGTCGCTTCGTGAGAACCCCCAGCCTCAGTCTCCTCAGGCGGCAGAGATGACTAAGTATGGCACTCATAATGTAAACATGTATACCGGACGAATTTCTATCAGTATTCCGATAGGCACTTACAAGGATACTGATTTTGAAATTCCAGTTTCGCTGAATTATAGTTATAACGGATTTCGGCCTAACGAACAGCCATCGGAAGCAGGACTTGGGTGGACTGTTTCATGTGGTGGTGTAATAACTAGAGAAGTAAGAGGTATCCCGGATGAAGAGACGGGCAATTTTGTTTTTTATACGTCCGGAGGATGCCTGATGACAGAACTTCGGCCACATGACAACATTCCTTGGTCAACATATGCAGTGTATAATCCCACAATAGAGGTTGAGGCTTTGACACAGACAGCCTCATACGATAAGCCGATTAATGCGGCTTTAGTGTTTAATAACAACCGCTATGATGCGAATCCGGATGTATATCATTTTAGTTTTCTCGGTCATTCCGGTAGTTTCGTCAGACGTCGGGACGGATCATTTGCAGTTTTTGATACCTCGGGGGGAACGACATATACAATTAACAAAGAAAATGAGCCTTTTGGCTCTACCCAAGTTGGCTGTTATTCAGAAATCACAATAACTACAAGTGATGGATATAAATATTATTTCGGAAGCATTAATAACTCAACTAATTATTGCGAAAGAGTCACATCTGCAAACCATGAGCATGAGCCGCAGCTAATAGGAAGCATCATATCATGGAAATTGAGAAAGATTGTCTCCCCTGGTGGTCGCGAACTAGAGTTCCTTTATGCGTATAAATCTGATCCGATAAAGATTAGAGGTTTTGGTGCAAATTTATGGTATTCTACTGCAGACGGTCTTCACTCGTTTAATTTATATGGAAAAGACACGTATTCTTTCCAAGCTCCTATTGAGCAGGTTATGAGTGAAAATGGTCCGGTTATCACTTTTGAGTATTCGACAAAAAGCAGTTCGTGTTCTGGCTTGTTTATTAATGGAGCCGGCTATGATAACATGTTAAATCCTGATAACGCCACAATACTTCTTGATAGAATTACTGTAATGGAAGAAGAGACCGAATTGTCATACTTATGGAGTAGCAACGGTAATAAGTATCCATTTCTTAGTGAAGTTTCATCTGCCAATACTGGCGTTTTTGAGATGGAATACAAAAATATCAACAGTGGTTATTTTCCGGAGTATTATTCACAGGCGTACGACCATTGGGGTTATTTAAATAGTTCTAATCGCACAGACTGCGAGTCATCACGAGTTGTTTGGAGCAATATAAGTTCGCTTACTAACAATTACGGAGAGAATCTGGATGACGATAAGCATTCGAACTTCTCTGCGGCATCGCTTGGCCTCCTTACAAAAATCATCTACCCAACAGGAGGAAGCAGCGAGTTTACGTACGAAGCTAATACAAGCGCTGTCGCCATAAATAAGCTTTATGCTGATGATTTTTATCTTCGCGAATATTCGTCATCTTTGACCGGGCCTGGTGCTAGAATCAAGAGAATCGTAAATAAAGACAGTGATGGCTCAGTAAAAGACTCTCTTTCATACTGCTATGACGGAATTGGAGGAAAGCCATCAGGCCGTATGCTTATTTATCCCAGACACCAGATTCAATATGCAGGAACACTTGCCGGGAATCAGTTGATTGTTTCATATGGAACAACGTCCAATATGAATAGGCACGGCGATGTTGTTGTTGAGTATCCTTGCGTGACGGAGTATCATTCCGACGGGTCTAAGACAGAGTATGAATTCACTGATTGGTCAATGTATCCAGACTCATTGATATATAGCACGCAACAATTGGCACGTCGGTATGGGCCCGGAGCAAATGATTATGCTTATTTAAACATTACCAATAATCCTACTGGCTTAAGACGGATTCTTGCTCCGGCAACTAGTCTTTCTCCTGCAAGGGGAAAACCATATAAGAAAAAGGAGTATGCTGCCGGTGGGGTTTCTCCATTGAAAACCACAGAGTATGTATATGATACTCTTAATGTAGAGAAGTTCACAGAGTACTTAAATATTGGAGACGCCTGCGGTATTATCAAGCACTTCGCGTTTACCCCCCAGCTAATATCCATAACGGAGTCCACGCATTACACTTCCGAGGACGTCCAATTTGGATCATCAAGAACATATAATAATTACAATCAAGTAACCAGCGAAACCACAAGCCGTCCCGATGGTGCATCCCTTAGGACAGTATACACATATCCATCTGATTATCCTAATAACACAGTTCTGGTTGCAATGGCGACAGCAGGAGTAAATGGCTATCCGGTGACTGTCACCACGCAGATAAAGGAATCAGGCTCAAATACTTGGACAACCACATCTGCCACAAAGTATACATTTGCCGAGTTTACCAACTGCCAGGAAGAAAAGATGTATCTGCCCGTTACCATCGAAAAGCAGGATGTGGCAACAGGAGTATGGAAAACGGAAGAAACACGCACTTACGATGACTACGGAAACATAACACAGTCCATTGATGCAGCAGGAACTGTGACCGCTTTCACGTGGTACGAAGACGGTCGCGGCCCTCATACTATTACACAAAACTATAATCAGCCGGACGCCAGGATGTGGACAATTGAATATTACAGGCCCGGGCTTCCGTCATCCATCACCGGACCCGACGGCATTACCAAGAACTGGGCATATGACGCCGCCGGACGCCTCATCGGAGAATCCGAAACCGGCATCGGTAAGATTTTCAACATGGTGTATTCCACTAAAAGCAGACAGAGATGAAAAAGACAATTCTAATATTGGCTGTTATATTTGTATGGCAGCTGTCATCTGTCGTCGTCCGAGCTCAAGAGATAGATCTTCTGGCAGACCGGATAGGCTTGTCTGGGGAAGTGTATGTGAATGGCGCGGGAGAAGAGCTGGAGGTTCCATTTATCTTTTATCAGGGCGGTATCACGGAGAATGTTTACCTTGGGATGATTCAGCAGGCAATCTTTGATGCAGAGCTGGAGGAAATGATAACCGTGGTGCGTTTGGAATACACCATGCCTAATATGGAGGGAAGTATCTTCCTTACCTTTTCTATCAATATGGGACCGGACGAGCGCGAGGTTACCCTGCTTTCCGGTGGTGGTGATGCCCTAGTAGTTCAGCCTGTTGCAGAGTCTGCGGTATACAGCCTTAGCGGGAGTGTTTCTCCCATATGGCATGGACAGGAGTATCAGCTTCGCCTGAACGGTTCAGACCTTTTTGCACAGTACCGCCTTAAGATTACTTCTGGCGGAGTAACTACATATGGGAACTCTTTGCAAGGGACAGGCGGGATCCTATGGCTGATGGCATCGAAGGCTGGTGTAGTTAAAGCAGAGTCTTTTTATCCTAGTCTTGTGCAGATGACGGGGACAGTAAATGTGTCATACCTATCATTTTATAGCTATTCGCACACATTCTCCACGGCATCCTATACGGTCAGTCCCAATGGTGGGAAGATAACGGTGCCGTTTACTCCGTCCGCATCGGCAGACCTGACGCAGCTTGCGACAATCATCTCTGCCTACAACGGAGGACAGTCAAAAGAATGGGACGACAGGATGCAGCTTAGTTACGCCAGCGGTGTGTTAACAATGCTTGCGGCGCCAAATCTGGGCGACACGACCATTGTCAACAACACCTGGTTTAAGAACTCATCAAGTGCTACACTAACGTTTACTCAGCAGGGTGGCGGAGCGCTCCTGCAGCAGAGCATAACCCTCAGTAACGGCGGACATACTCTTACGCTTTCCGGCTCACAGCCGTTTGTGACGTACTCGCTTGTCAACAGCGAAGGGGCAGCCGTTACAACAGTTACCGGAACAGGCGATCCGTTAGTCTTCTCTCTCCCATCCAATGCTGTAGGCACATACACCATAACGGCATCGTATGCTGGAAGAAGCATCACAATGCAGGATGCTGTAGTGGTAACACCCAGCGGGATTGTCCTGCACAGGGATAACTTTATCCTTAAGGAGACATCACTCTCGCCTTCGGGCACGTCGGTTATTAGGGATATCACCTATTACGACGGCCTTGGGTACACGGAACAGGTGATATCAGTTGCCGGGTCTCCGGACGGAAAGAATATCGTCACCCCCGTATGGTACGATGCCGCTAGACGTGACGATGCAAGGACTTATCTGCCATATGTCTCAAACGGCATTCTCCCCGAGCGGGAATCTGCCGCCTTCACTGCCCAGCAGTCGTGGTACACCGCAAGGTACGGATCCGCCGACGGTAGCCGGGCCTACGCTCAGAAGACCTACGAGCAGTCGTCACTCAACAGACCGCTTGCCGCACGCAAGAGCGGAGTGGCCTACTCGGAATCCGGCGCCGCGGGAGTAAAGGAGACGGCTTTTGCATATAACACCAATGCAACCGGAGAAGTTCTGCTTATAAAACTGGTAATCAGTTCCGGCAGTACAAGCATTACTTCTTCTGGCTATTATACATCCGGGAAACTCAATAAGACGGTTACTACCAACGAAGATGGTCAGACAACGGAAGTCTTTACAGGATACGACGGCAACACCGTTCTTTCAAGGGTACAGCTTGACAATAATGCCACTGCGGATACGTACTATATCTATGACGGAGCCGGCAGAACGGCTTGGGTGGTTACTCCGGAGGGAAGTGCAGTCATAGCCGCTGCCGTTGCCTCTTCCGGCAGCGCAACGTGGGCACTGGACAGCAGCGATGCCAAGGCATACGCCTACAGGTACACCTATGACGGCCTGGGACGGATGACAGAGAAACGCATTCCCGGAGCAGAGGCCGTGTATATGGTGTACGACCCTGCCGGCCGCGTAGTGGCAACGCAGGATGGTGTTCAGCGGACAAGCGACCAGTGGATACTAACCAGGTATAATGCATTTGCTGAGGAGACGGAGCGGTATCTGTCTGCGGCATTCACCAGGGCGACCATAGAAGCGGCATTCTCTTCCAGCGCTTATCCGCAATCAATCTATGGTGCGGCAGGCAATACCCTTCTGCTGCAGCGGCAGTACGGCGGCACCCGTCCGCAGGGCGCCCCAGCCTTCAGCACCGTGTCAGGTGTAGTAACAGCAGACAGCCTTTCCAACAGCAACGCCGGACGCGTTGTCTGGGAGAAAGTCTACGATAATAATACCAGCAACGGCTATGCAGAACGGTCATTCTTTTACGACGCAAGGGGAAGACTTCGCCAGAGCGTAGAACGCGACCCCTTGGGAGGAACGCTCAGAACGTCTGTTCTGCCGGATTACATTGGCAATGCGTTACGTACCGTAACAACATACACTATCGGTCAGGCAACCTTCTCAGAAGAGACAACCAATACGTATGACAACCGAGGCAGGGTGCTCACCTCGGTGACTTCGGCCCAAGGAGCATCGGAAAAGACAACGTATGCTTATGATGCGCTGGGACGCGTAAAAGGCGCAGACTACGGCCCTGTTCAGGGTACGGCAGTCCTGTCTGTCAGGGACAGCGTAAACGTACAGGGCTTCAGGACGGAATCCACAGCCAAATTAAACGGAGGAGCAAATGTTTACTCCCAAACGCTGCGTTACTATGACCCTCAGAAGGGTACATCAGCAAAGTACAGCGGCAACATAAGCGAATGGGCTCAAAATCAAGGAACGGACACTGACACCTACGGCTTTACCTACGACGCTGCTGGCAGATTGACAGTAGGAACGAGGTATGCCGGAGCATCAACCACCGGCACGGAGGCGTTTACAGAAAGAGGAATCTCCTACGACAAGGCCGGCGGAATGCTTGCCCTGCAGAGATATGGACAGAACGCTTCAACGGCAGAGGATAATATATCGCTCACGTACAACGGGATGAGACTGTCTGCCGTAACAGGAATTATCGGCGGCCAGAGTATCAACGCCTCGTTCACTTATGACGACTGTGGCCGCACCACTTACGACGGCGTAAGTGCACTTAACTACGCGTATGACCAGATGGGGGCCCTGGCTTCTGTCTCAGATGCATCAACCTCTACTACATTATCCACGTACCGGCACCTTGCCGATGGAACAAAATACGCTACGGTAAGTCCATCCGGCGGAGCGCTTATTTACAGAGGACCATTTACCCTGAAAGTCGCAGACATCAGCGCAAGCAGTCCAAGTGTGTCATTCCTAAGAGCAGAGACCGGCAGTGCCGGAGCGGCCATTATTGCCAACGCAAGCGGAACCGGAGCCGCACCGTATTACTACGTTGCAGACCATATCGGCAGCATCAGAGCAATAGTTGACTCTCAGAGCAACATTGTAGAGCGCAATGACTATTACGCTTACGGCAAACGCCACACTACAGGGCGCACGTACGCCACCTTGGCCAACTCACAGCTTCTGTTCAGCGGCAAAGAAGACCAGGGCCAGGCGCTGGACCTTGCCAGCGGAGCTACCATCGGCACCAGCGACCTTAGCATCCTGGACTTCGGAGCACGCCACTATGACCCCATCGTCCCCCGTTGGACCACGCAAGACCCTCTGGCAGAGAAATACTTCCCGATAAATCCCTACGCCTATTGTGCCGGGGATCCGGTGAATATAATAGATCCTTTTGGTAGAGATACTGTTTTAGTTTTAGATAAGTCCATAAGACCACAAGATAATGGGGCAAAAGGGACAAGCTATACCGCTGAAGTGTATTACATAGGTAATGGCATTGTCTCTAATAAATATAGGGGTAGCTCTTATCCAAATTCCGTATCAAATATCAATAATGCGGCAGCATACAACACGGTAAACGAGGGTACTTATCCATACAATAATAAGTTTGGACATAGCAAAGGAGGGAAAAAAGGTTTAAACATAGTTGATGATGCTGGTTTGAGAAATGTTCCGGCTACTAACCCACAAGGACAGGAGGTTATGGCGACTAATGTAAATGTTCACTCTGGTTTTAGTGATAATGGTAATTATAATAGCCGAGGTTCTCATGCTTGTATTACTATACATCCAGATGATGCAAGTGATTTTTTTGAGAATTTTAATTGGACAAATACCTTAGAGACGACAGGAAATTCAAAAGGAATGATTATTATTTCGAGAAATGAAGATACGAACATTAAACTTAAAAAAGATGTTGGCATTTTACCAAAGAGTTTTTATGACAAGTTTATTAGCTTTATCAATAGCTTTTTGGGACGCAAAAAGTGAAGATAAAAAAGGAGATTTGTCGAATCTCTTTATGGAGATTATTCGTGCATACAGTGATAGAAACGCAGAAGCATTAGAATACTATAATGGCATTTTGTATCAATATCTTATAGAGGACCCAGAGAACTTCATAGTTATTCTTTCAAATCAATCACAATCGGTTAAGAAAAGGGTCTATTATGAAATTCAATCACCTGTTAATGACTCTATTAATG
>R24__coassemble_257_pt1 | contig 38901 bp, 25 predicted proteins | sample R24__metabat2_low_PE_050 | metagenome-assembled genome bin R24 | reverse complement strand
TTGTTGCTCAGGAACTTATAAATAATGTTAATAAATCAAGTTGCGGAATTAAGGACCTTCACTGAGCCTACCGTTACCAAGTACAAGAGCACCTTCTGCACATGGCAGATGCTCCTCAGCGCTAAGTTGTCGTTCTAGTAGATTCTTCGGGGCGAGGCCCCTCAGAATGACATAATATGGACCGGTCCAATTTTTTGGGCCGGTCTTTTTGCAATATTGAGACGTAATTGAATTGCAATGGTGAAATGTATTTAAATTACATTATTGAGGCGTATTTAAAAGGTTTTATAAAATAAAATTATTATATTTGCTATCTATATTGGATAAAACCGCAACAAAAGCGATACAATAAAAAACAAACAATATTTAATAACCTATGTCTCAATTACTTAAGAAAGGTTTAGCGGCTCTTGCCGCAATCTTCTGTGGAGCGACCCTTTTTGCACAGGTCACTACCTCAAGTCTGGGAGGCATGGTTGCAGACGAATTCGGAGAGGCACTTCCCGGTGCGGCAGTCATCGCCACACACACGCCTTCCGGCACACAATATTCTGCAATCGCCAATAACGACGGACGCTTCGCCATAGGCGGTATGCGTACCGGCGGCCCTTACACGATTGAGTTCTCTTTCATCGGCACAAACACTGTCAGGTATGAAAACATCTACCTGAAGCTTGGTGAAATGTACGAACTCAATGCAAAGCTTGTTTCGGCCAATGAGCTGGATGCCGTTACCATCGTAGCGGAGAAAGGCTTCAATGCCAGCATAACCGGTGCCGGCCAGAGCTTTGGTCAGCGTGCCGTGGAAACAATGCCTACCATCGACAGAAGTGTGTACGACGTTGTGAAGTACACACCTCAGGCAACCATCAACAAGACCGGCGGTATTTCATTTGCCGGTGCCAACAACCGCTACAATTCATTCCAGATCGATGGTGCCGTGGCAAACGACACCTTCGGCCTTGCGTCATCCGGTACGAATGGCGGCCAGACAGGCGCCAATCCTATCGCACTGGACGCAATTGAAGAAATCCAGGTTGTAGTAGCTCCCTTCGACGTTCGCCAGTCCGGCTTTACCGGCGGTGCCATCAACGCCAACACAAAATCCGGTACCAACACCGTAAAGGGTACCGCTTACACCTACTACAACAACCAGGACTTCATCGGCACAACAGCCGGTAAGATGGCAGAGGGCCAGAAACGTACAAAGTACGACACCCAGATGTCAAACACCATCGGCTTCACCATTGGCGGTCCTATCGTTAAGAACAAACTCTTCCTCTTTGTGGCAGGAGAATACTACAAGAAGTCCCGCCCCAACATCTACACCCCTGTAAACGGAAGTTACGAGGGTAGGGAAGACGTGAAACTGGCTTCTCCCGTTATCATCGGGGACAAGACCTACGAGACCTTCAACGCAGAGCTCGCCCAGAAGGTGATAGAGCACTACGAGGCCACCTATGGCGTAGGCAACACCGGCGAATCGTTCACCCAGCATCAGGTAGAGGATAAGTTCTACAACATCCTGGCCCGCATGGACTGGAACATCAACAATAACAATAAGTTAATGTTCCGCTACCAGTACATGGACGCTTCTGCGGACATCTACAGTTCAGGCCGCTATACCTACTACTTCAACAATTCCGGCCACAAGAAGGTTAACAAGACCAACACCTTCGTGGCAGAGTTGAACAGCCGTATAGACGAAAAGTTCCAGAACACCTTCCGCGCATCTGCAGTGCTTGTACGCGACCACCGCGAGGTTCCTTACAACGGTGCCAACATGTACATCAAGGACAACGTTACAATTGACCTTGGTACAGAGTACAGCTCAGGTGCAAACTCAATGGCATCAGACACTTACACCATTACCGACAACCTTAGCTGGTATCTTGGCAAGCACGAACTTACCTTTGGTACACACAACGAGTTCTACAAGTTCAACAACCTGTTCCTGCAGTACGCCTTCGGCGGCTACACCTACAGCTCGCTTGCAGACTTCTTCTCTAACAAGATTTACGAGTTCAACTACAGGTACTCAGATCCTGAACTGACCGGCGGCGACACCCGCTGGAAGGCTACTACCCATGCAGCCCAGTTCGGTTTCTATGTTCAGGACGAGTGGAAGCCCAACACCAATCTTACCCTTACCCTGGGTATGCGTGTGGATGTTCCCCTGCTCATGAACGATCCTACCCCCAACCCGGCCTTCAATAACAAGTACCTGACCGATGGTACTAAGGACGAAAACGGAGAATACGTTCCCTACAAGGGCGTGACCAGACTTTCTGTAAGCCGTCAGACCGGAGAAATGGTTGGCACAGTTCCTAATGTAGTTCCTCTGTGGAGCCCCCGCTTCGGTTTCCGCTGGTTCACCAATGACAGTCACAAGACCCTGTTCCGCGGTGGCGTAGGTCTCTTCACCGGCCGTGTTCCTTTCGTTTGGCTTTCAAACGCTTACAACAACACCGGTATGGAGGCTAAGTCAGTTAAGGTTAGCCAGAAGGTAATCGAGGGCATGGATAGCTTCCCTATGACCAGCAATCCTTACAAGGACATCGTCCTTACCGGCATCGCTGCCGCAGGCGGAAAAGCTACCATCAACACCATCAACAAGAAATTCAAATATCCTCAGGTATTCCGTGCAAACCTGGGCTTTGAGCAGATCTTCGGCGACGGATGGAAGTTCACCTTCGACGGTCTGTATTCAAAGACCCTGAACAATGTATTCTTTGCCAACCTGGCAATTGAAAAGCAGGGTGTCGTATACGGTGTCAATAAGGAAGTTGCAAACGAGAACAACGTTGCACCGTACTACAATTCAGACAGCGTAGATACTCCTTACAGCGCAGTAATCGCGCTTAGGAATACCAACAAGGGTTATACCTATTCATTCAGCGGCAAGATCGAAAGGCACTTCGACTTTGGACTTGACCTCATGGCCGCCTACACCTTCGGCCATTCATATTCTGTAAACGACGGCACTTCATCAGTGGCCCTGTCCAACTGGCAGTACAACTACTCTAAGGACACCAATGCTCCGGAGCTTTCATACTCATTGTTTGACAAGCCTCATAAAGTAATTGCCGTTGCATCTTACAAGACTCCCGTTTATCTTGGCGGCATGCAGTCCACCATCACCCTCTCTTACGAGGGCGGCAGCGGCCAGCGTTATTCCTACACCATGAACGAGGGTTCAGGAGACTTTAACAACGACGGCCGTCAGGGCAACTCTGTGATGTACATCCCCACAAAGGATGAGATCGGCCAGATGAATTGGAGCAAGCCCGGCGATGCAGCTGCCTTCGAGCGCTGCATCCGCAACGACAGCTACCTGTCCAAGCACCGTGGCCAGTGGTCAAAGAGGTACGCAGGAATCGCTCCCTTCGAGCATCACTTCGACGTACAGTTTGCACAGGACTTCATCTACGACAAAGAGAACGGACGCAAGTTCACCCTTACCGTGGACCTTCTGAATGCAAGCAACCTGCTTAACCGCAACTGGGGTCTTTACAACAGCGGCGCCTACAACCTCCAGATCCTGGAAATCAAGGGTATGGACGTAGATAAAGAGACAGGCAATGCAACTCCTACCTACCACTTCAATCCCCAGAGCATTTCTTTGGGCGACTTCTACTCCAGATGGAGATTCCAACTTGGTCTCAGACTCACTTTCTAAAGGATGACAGTTATGAAAAAGATAATCAACGTTATACTTTCCTGCGCTGCTGTCCTGGCCCTTTTCTCTTGCCAGGATAAAGATGTTAATCTTGGATCGCGCGTGAGTCTGTCACAGACAGAAGAACTTCAGATTCCCGCAGAGTCTGCAGAAAGCTTCACCTTCGGCGTAGAGTCCGATGGCGACTGGGTAGTTGTTGTTCCTACATGGATCAAGGCTACTCCCCGTTACGGCAGCGGCAACAGTGCGGTTACCCTCACCTTCGAGGATAACTATTACCTGAAAACCGACGAAGCCGGTAACATAGAGCGTAAGATGGGCGGTGTCCGCCACGGAACAGTATCAGTAGAGTGCGCCAGCGGCGCCACCAGCTTTGTGGTTTGCCAGGCCGGCGATCCTAACGAGCCTTCTGACGAGATCCTCCCTATCACTATTGCCGAATTCAATGCCAAGCCGGACGGTGCCCAGCAATATGAGATTACCGGTACCGTTACCAAGATTGCAAATACCAAGTACGGTAACCTTTACCTGAAGGACGATACCGGTGAGGTTTACATCTACGGTATCCTTGACAGGGAAGGCAAGACCCAGAACTTCCTTAGCCTTGGTATCGGCGTAGGTGACCTTCTTACCCTCCAGGGCCCCAAGACCACTTACAACGGCACCGTTGAAATGGTTAACGGCCAGTATATCAAACATGTAAAGAGCATTCTGTCCCTTGCAGAGACTGAAAAGAAGGTTCCTGCAGAAGAGACTGAATTCACCGTTGGCGTAGAGTACAAGGGCGACCTTAGCGTTTCTTCCGACTCCCAGTGGCTTGCCTTTACCGGCATTTCTAATGGTGACGATGGTCTGGCTCTGGCATTCAAGGCCTTCGCTAACGAAGAAGCTGCACGTACGGCAGTCGTAACCGTGACCGCTTCTTACGATGGTAAGATTGCAAGCCAGGAGCTTAAGGTTAGCCAGGCCGGCGCATCTACCGGTGGCGGCAACGTATTCACCAAGGTTACCACTGTTACTTCCGGCAAGAAGTACCTGTTCGTATCCGGTGGCAAGGCTGCAAAGGCAATCGCCGCAGAAAAGACCTACGGCTATCTGCAGGTTCTTGATGTTACCGAAACTGGTGGCAAGATCACCGTAGATAACCTTGACGACGCCTTCACAATCGAGTCTACAACCGGCGGCTACACCATCAAACAGGCCGACGGCCGTTATCTCTATCAGTCCGGAACCTTCAACAGCTTCAATGTTAATGCAACTCCTACAGAGGGTCAGGTTTGGGCTATCAGCTTCAATGCTGACGGTACCGCCAAGGTTCTGAACACCAGCGTCAACAAGTACATGCAGCTCGATAGCCAGTACGGCACTTACGGTTCTTACGATTCCGCCAAGGGCACAATGCCTGCCCTGTACGAGCTCACAAGCGAAGGTGGCGGTGGCGGCAGCGATGCCAAGAAGGTTACCGTTGCAGAATTCAACGCTGCGGCAGAATCCGACACCCAGAAGTATCAGCTTACCGGTACTATCGACGGTACTGTTAACGAGACCTACGGCAACTTTGATCTTAAGGACGATAGTGGCTCCGTTTACGTTTACGGCCTTACCGCTACCGACCTTGGTTATGGTGCCAAGAACGACAAGAGCTACGCATCCCTCGGCCTCAAGAAGGGTGACAAGATAACCATCATCGGTTACCGCGGCTCCTTCAACAGCAAAATAGAGGTAATGTACGCCTACTTTGTAAGCAAACAATAAATAAAATATACAATGAAACTAAGACACCTATTCGTTTCTATCCTTGCAGCGGCAGGTCTTCTGATGACCTCCTGCCAGGAGAAAGAAAAAGACCTCGGCCTGCCCGAGATCAAGATTACACAGAACGAGTTGGCACTGGACCAGAACGTGAACAGCGTTAACCTTAATGTATATGCAACACGAAACTGGACAGTATCAACTGCCGCAGACTGGATTTCCGTTAACCCTTCAAAGGGTTCTGCTTACCAGGAGACGGCCGTTACCGTTACCGTTCTTGAAAATGCTGGATACAACCGTGTCGGAACCGTAAAGTTCGACATCGGTTATGATTCAAAAACTCTTACCATCAACCAGACCGGCGCACAGGGCGAAAAGAGCGAGGGTTCAGGTACTATGACCGATCCTTACACCGTAGCCGGCGTTCTGGCATTCATCCAGACCCTTGGAACCGAGACCAGCGAAAACGCTGTTTACATCAAGGGTAAGATTGCTGCCATCACCCTGACCTACGAGGCCAGCGGCACTTATGGCAACGCCCGCTTTACCATGGTTGACGAGGGCAGCACAGAGGCCTTCACCGCTTACAACGTCCTTTATCTTGGCAACAAGAAGTGGTCTACCGGAAAGACTGACATCAAGGAGGGTGACGAGGTTATCGTTTGCAGTAAGGTATTCAACTATGGTGGCAAGACTCCTGAGACCGCAACCGGCGGCTACCTCTACTCTCTTAACGGAGAGACCGGTGGCGGCGCCAGCGACCAGCCTAAGGGCGAGGGTACTCTTGACAATCCTTACAACCCCGCAGCTGCCGTAGCTGCTGTTGCAAACCTTACATGGACCAGCACTACCGAGTATCAGACTACTGATCCCGTTTATGTAAAGGGTAAGATTTCCAAGATTGCCAACAATGGTACTTACACAGATGGCGGTTCTTATGGCAATGCATCCTTCTATATGACCGAAACCGGCGAAGAGGGCACTGAGTTCTATGCTTTCCACGTTCTTTATCTTGAGAACAAGAAGTTCGTGACCGGCCAGACCGATATCAAGGTTGGCGACGAGGTCATCATCTACGGTAAACTTATGAACTATCGTGGAAATACCCCTGAGACCGCAAGCGGAGCATATCTCTACTCACTTAACGGCGTTACCGAAAACACCGGTGGCGGCGGTGGTGGCGGCGACGACCAGGATGTTATCTTCTCCGAGGCCTTCGAGACTACCATGGGCAGCTGGACTATCGACGATAAGAACAAGCCCGCAGGCGTAGAGAATATCTGGACACTGGACACCAACTACAAGTGCATGAAGGCTACCGGTTATGTAAATGGTGCCAACAATGCATCTGAAAGCTGGCTTGTATCTCCTGAGATCGACCTTACTACCCAGACAACCGCATTCCTTAGCTTCAGCCATGCAGGTAAATACTTTACCAGTGTAGATAAGGCCAAGGAAGAGACTACCCTCCGTATCAGCGCCGATGGTGGCAATACCTGGGAGGCTGTTACCATTCCTACATACTACGCACTTGACTTCAAGTTCGTTTCTTCAGGCGAGATCAGCCTTGCAAGCTACATTGGCAAGAAGATTAAGCTTGCCTTCCGCTATGTAAGTACAGCCGAGAAGGCCGGTACCTGGGAGGTTAACAACGTTAAGGTTTACAAGACCTCTACCGGCGGTGGCCAGGGTGGCGGCGGTGGTACCGACGAGACCTACTTCACCGAGACCTTCGAGACCTCACAGGGTAACTTCACCATTGACAATAAGACGATGCCTACCGAATTGACTTATGTATGGAAGCACGATGCTACCAATAAGTATATGAAGGCTTCTGCTTATGCCAACAGCACAAAATATGCTACCGAGTGCTGGCTCATCTCTCCTGAGATTGACCTTACAAGCGCACCTACCGCATTCCTCAGCTTCGATCATGTAATGAGGTACTTCGGTACTGCAAACCAGGATGGAACACTTAAGGTTACCATCGACAACGGTGCTAACTGGGCCGATGTTACTATCCCTACATATCCCGACGGCTCCAGCTGGAACTTTGTTTCTTCAGGCGAGATCAGCCTTGCAAGCTATGTAGGCAAGAAGATTAAGTTTGCTTTCATTTACAGGAGCTCAACCGACGCAGCTGCTACCTGGGAGATCAAGAACGTGAAGGTTTACAAGACCTCTACCGCAGGTGGCGGTGGCCAGGGTGGTGGCGGCGGTACCGGCAGCGGTATTACCATTGCTTTGAACAATTCTCTCACTTGGACAGAAGAGACAGACGCTACTTATAAGGTGGGTTTGACGACAACCAGCCAGAACATCAAGGTTGCTGCTTATACTCACAAGAGTTCTACAACAATTAATGCAAGTTCAACTGCATTACAGTCAGACCATATCAGAGTTTATAAGAATGCGGCATTTGTTGTAGAAGCACCTGCAAACAAGAAGATTAAATCTTTGAAGATTACCCCTTCTGCAGCAAGCTATCTGCTTGATCTGACTATAGTTGAGGGCTCAGGTACCTTTACAAAGGGCTCTGCTACTTTGGATTGGGCAGGATCTGCATCCAAGGTTGTTCTTCAGACTGCAGCCGGACAGGTAAGAATGTCCAGCGTTGTTGTTGAGCTTGAGTAATTTCACCAATCAAAGGATTTGATTATGTTCGCCAGAATACACAGCAAGATACTCGCCATGGTGCTTGTAGCGGCCATGGCGGGACTGGCTGCGGGCTGCTCCGGCAGCAAGGAAGAAGGCGGCGGTGGCGGTTCCTCTGTGGACCTCCGTCTTAAGCTGCTGACCCTTCCTTTGCCGGTCGATTCATACATGCAGATACTTACCTACGACGCCGGAACAGACGCCAGCTGGACGCTGACATCGTCTGCTGACTGGCTGCTCTTCAGGAAGGTATCCGCATCGACCAGCGGCAGTGAAGACGTTTCAGGCGTCCAGACCATGTCCGGTACCGGCGGAGAAGCCGTTGCCGTAGTATCCCTTGCAAACCCGCAGGAGACTGCGCGTACGGCAACCATCACCCTGAAGGCAGGCAAGAGCTCAAAGGTTCTTGAGGTAAGCCAGCAGGGAGTTGGCCAGGATACTCCTTCCGGTGGCTCTACGCTTACCGCAGGCTGGTTGGAACTTCCGGAGACAAACGCCACGGATGGTCTTGATGCCTACACCGTACGCTTCGACGACAAGTCCCGCAGTTACACCTTCTACTGGGATTACAGCAACCTGATTTCCCATTGGGTTGCCTATCCGCTCAATAACGCCATAATTGGCCAGAGCATAAGCAGAAGCAACGCCTGGGCATATTGTCCTCTGCTACCTGCAAACAAGCAGCAGAATGTGTCCAAAGGCTACCAGAGCGGCAACCACGGCTGGTATGCACGTGGCCACCAGATACCGTCGGCAGACAGAATGGGAACCTTCTCCCGCAATGCGCAAACCTTCTACGGAGTTAACATGACTCCGCAGAACAACGACTTCAACGGCGCCCTTTGGGCATCGCTGGAAGGCAAGGTTCGCGAATGGGCCCAGAAGACCTATACGGACACCCTGTACGTTGTTACCGGTTGCGTAGAGAAGAATGCCAAGTACTATGTGCTTGACGCCAGCAACAAGAAGATAACCGTGCCTACGGCTTACTTCAAGGCTGTTTTGCTGCACGAAAAGAGCGGCTCTTCCCGCTTCTCTGACTATGGCGGCTATGCTGCAATTGCTTTCTTCTTCGACCACGAAGAATACAGCGCTGCCGGTAAGTACAACGCCAAGTATTCCCTTGACATGGCAATGTCCGTCAAGGCACTGGAGCAGAAGCTTGGCTACAATCTCTTTGTCAACCTGGACAAGAAGGTTGGAGCAGACATGGCAAACAAGATCAAATCCCGCGAACCTGCATCATCGCAGGGCTGGTGACATTAAAATGATTGCTATATGAAAAGATTACTATACACCCTTGCAGTTGTTCTGATACTGTCCCCGTTTGCCTGCAAAGCAGACGGCAAGAAGAGCTATATCATAGGTTTCTACAACCTTGAGAACCTCTTTGATACGTATCACGACGACGGAAAGAACGACTATGAGTATCTTCCCGACGGCGCCAACCAGTGGACAGAGGCCAAGTACGAGAAAAAGCTCAAGAACATGGCCCGTGCTATCCGCGCAATGAAGGACGAGAACAAGGTATGGCATGCAATTCTGGGTATCAGTGAGATTGAGAACCGTCACGTAATTGAGGACCTCATCGCCGAGCCCGCCCTTGTAGAGGCCAACTTCCAGATTGTTCACTACGACGGTCCCGACCGCCGAGGTGTGGACGTAGCCCTTCTGTACCGTCCGGAGTGCTTCCAGGTGCTTGAGAGCAAGTCCATCCCCTTTGACTTCAACAGCGAAAAGATAGAATTCTCACTTACCAAAGAAGAGCAGGATTACTTCCGCACGCGTGATATCCTTATGGTACGCGGCCTTCTTGGCGGAGAAATGTTCGCCTTCTTCGTAGCCCACCTTCCTTCCAGAATCGGCGGAAAGGGCAATGACCTTCGCAGCCGCGGCGGCGAAATCATGTACGAAGAATCCATGCGTCTGCAGCAGGAGTTCCCCGGAATCAAGATTGTGGCCATGGGCGATATGAACGACAACCCTACCGACGAGAGTATGGCTGTTTACATGCACGGCAAAGAGACTATGGACGAGGTTCAGGGACCCGAGGATTTCTTCTCTCCCTTCGTTTCCATGCTGAAGGCCGGCTACGGCTCGCTTGCATATCGCGGAGAATGGAATATTTACGATATCCTGGTTTGCAACTACAATCTTGCCAAGGCCCCCGAAGGAGGCCTGAGGATCAAGCCCATCGTAAAGAAAAAGTACTATGGAAGAATCTTCAATCCTCCGTTCATGACCCAGCAGGATGGCCAATACAAGGGCCAGCCCTTCAGGACCTTCTCCGGAGGAGCGTTCATAGGTGGCTATTCAGACCACTTCCCCACGTACATTTTGGTTAGTAATAAATAGATATGATCGATATGAAAAAACTGATTATTGCGCTTGCGTCCATCTTGTGCGGGGTTAGTCTTCTGGCCCAGACCGGTGGCGTCAAGGGTACAATCGTCAGCCGAACGGACAATGCAGGCATAGAGAACGCCGTCCTGACAGTATATCAGGGCGCCGTCCAGATTGCCACAACAGTTTCCGATGCGGAGGGTAACTTCTTGATTAACGGTCTGGAAAACGGCCGTTATGACATGCTTATCGTCGCCCCCGACTATCTGGAAACCAGAGCATTTTTTGCCGTTGAGGCCGGCCTGGTTAAAAACATGTTCAAGCTTCGTCTTTCCAGAATCAAGGACGAGGCCACCGACGAGCTGTTCGAGGAATTTGACCTGGACGATTCCGGATATTCGGACAATCCTACCATCCTCTTTGGCCAGAACGACGTATTCAACAACATCGCCGGATATAACTTCAGTTCCGTACGTTTCCGCGTCAGGGGTTATTCCTCTGAGAGCCAGGACGTTTATCTGGCCGGCGTCAGAATGAATGATGCCATCACCGGATATTCTCCTTATTCTCTGTGGAGCGGCCTTAACGAGGCTACCAGGACAAAGTCCACCGTCAACGGAGCAGAGATTGGCGAGTATGCCTTCGGTGGTTACAACGGCCTTACCAACATCCCCGCGAATGCGGCCAATGTCCGCAAGGGCTGGAGGGCAAGCGTGCTCACCAACAGCGCACTCTACCGTCTGCGTCTTATGATGACCTACGCTTCTGGTCCACTGGACAACGGTTGGTCCTATGCATTCAACGTTTCTGCCCGTATGGGTGGCAACGACTGGATCAAGGGTGTGTTCTACCGCTCGTTCGCATACTACCTGGGCGTAGAAAAGAAGTTTGACGATGCAAACAAGCTCAGCTTCGTATTCCTTGGAACCCCCGGTTCCCGCGGAGCACAGAACGCCTCTACACAGGAAGTTTACGACCTGATGGGAGATAATATGTACAACTCTAACTGGGGCTACCAGAACGGCAAGATCCGTAACAGCCGCGTGCGTATAACCCACGAGCCCATCGCCTTCCTGCGTTACGAATTCACTCCTACGCAGAACTTATCGCTTGGTGCGACGTTGCTTTACCGCTTTGGAAAGAACGGTTACACCGCTCTTGACTGGTATGACGCAGCAGACCCCCGTCCGGACTACTACCGCAACCTGCCCAGCTACTACTGGGACGACAACGAGGACCTGAACCGTCTGAACAAGTCAAAGTCAATGTGGGCTACCGATGCATGGCAGATGAATCTGGACAACATCGCCCACATCAACTGGGATAGGTTCTACACCGTGAATGAGCTCAACGTAGTTGACGGTGAAAAGCGTTCCAAGTATGTTCTGGAAGAGCGCCGCACTGACCAGAGAGACCTTAACTTTGCCATCAGCGGCCGCTGGAGGGCAGCCAAGTGGCTCACCATCAACGGCGGTGCCGACCTCAAGGTCAATAGGACCGAGTATTACAAGATCCTGAACGACCTGCTTGGCGGCGACTACTATCTGGATGTGGACAGCTTCGCAGAGCGTGACTTCTCTTCATCACCTACCATGACCCAGAACAACCTGGACTACTTCCTTGCACATGGAACAGCACCCAAGGTTTACAAGGGTGACAAATACGGCTACGACTACTACGCTCAGATCCGTCAGTACAACGGCTGGCTGGCCACCAAGTTCACCATCGGAAACTTCCAGGCCAACATCGCCGGCCGCGTAGGCTACAAAGCAATGTGGCGCGACGGTCTTATGCGCAAGGGTCTGTTCCCGGGCCTCGATGCAGTGGGCGGAGCAATGACCTACAACGGCAAGGTTATCACAACCTACGACAGCGACGGCATGCCCGTTACTTCTTACGGCAAGTCAAAGATTGAGGACTTCGTTACCTATGCCGGCAAGGTCAACCTTGAATATGTAATCAAGGGCGGCCATCGCATCTATGCAAATGCAGGCTACTTCAAGGATGCCCCCAACTTCAACCAGATCTTTGTATCTCCCAGAACAAGGAACACCATCGTTCCGGAAACATCAAAGATTAAGACCGTAACCGGTGACGTGAACTATCAGTTCTCAAATGCCGGCTACAACTTCCGCATTACCGGTTTCTATACAGAGATTTCTGACCAGACCAAGGTTATGAGTTTCTACGACGATGCCCAGAATACCTTCACCAACTTTGCGATGAGCGGTATCAACCAGCGCCATATGGGCGTTGAGATGGGCTTCAAGGTTCCTACTCCCATTAGCAGCCTCTCACTGCAGGGCGTATTCAGCTGGGGCGACTACATCTACACTTCCAACCCTAAGATGTACCAGACCTACGATAACGATGCCTCCATCGTTCCGGAGACCTGGGGCGTAACCATCCCTTACTGGAAGAGCCATCCCAACAAGAACGGCAAGACCGTTAAGCATTATGTTGCCGGTACTCCGCAGATTGCAGCAAGCCTCGGTCTTAACTGGAACTACAATTACTGGTTTGTTGACGCTGACGTTGACTTCTTTGACAAGGCATACCTTGACATGAACCCTCTGTACCGTACCGATATGGCAACGGCCGGCGGCGACAAGCAGGCTACCCTAGAGGAAGTTGATTACATGGCTTCACAGGAGAAGTTTGACAAGGTTTACCTGCTGAACCTCTCTGTTGGCAAGTCATGGTACATCAAGCGTAAATACCAGCTTGGCTTCTCTCTTAACGTCAAGAACATCCTTAACAAGAAGGACGTGAAGACCGGCGGTTACGAGCAGACTCGTCTGGTTGACAATACCGTCAACAAGGACAAGTATTACAGGTTCGATTCCAAGTACTTCTACATGAGCGGAATCAATTACATGTTGAACGTTTATTTCAGATTCTAGGGCTATGAGAAAGATATTTATTGCAATCAGCATCGCGGCTCTTGCCGCCCTGGCATCCTGCAGCGAATGGGAGCCCGTCGTTACAATCAATTACGATGATCCCGGCGTTGCCGAGCCCGTTAACATGACGGCCAACTGCACCATAGCAGAACTGAAAGCCAAATACAAGACAATAGGCGAGCCCGTCAAGATTGACGATGACCTTATTATTTGCGGTCAGGTAGCGTCAGAAGACCGTTCCGGTAATATCTACAAGAGTATTTATATCCAGGATGCAACCGGCGGTATTGAGCTCAAGATTGGTAAGTCGGCTCTTTACAACGACTACAAACCCGGTCAGTGGATATATGTAAAGTGCGAGGGTCTTACCCTTGGTAACTACAGCGGTATGCTGCAGATCGGCTACGGCCGTAACAAGAAGGCCAGCGGCGAAGAGTCAGGTACCAACGACGATGGAGAGAACTCCGACGACTATGAGACCACCTACATCGACGTACAGTACATCATTGACACCCATATCTTCAAGGGAAAGGTGGACAGCCCTGTTACCCCTAAGGTACTTACAGAGGAAGACCTTATTGCAAACCTGAAGGCCCGTCATCCCAGCGGAGCAGTAATGCCCCAGCAGGGTAAGGACTTTGGTACGCTTGTAACCCTCAAGGGCCTGAAGTATGGCAACGAGGTATTCGCCCTTCTGTATCCGGATCCTGACCAGGCTCACGACAAGGATCATCCCGGAAACCGCGTCTTCCTGTCTGACAAGACCTGGAACATTACTTCCTGGGCTCTTACCAAGCAGGGCTTCATCAATCACCTTAATGCAGGTGACTGGGATGATGCTGCTACCGGTGACGATGCCCACAAGGTAAAGGAGGCAGACCTGAAGGCTCTTATGATCAGGAAGGCCAACGCTTATTCTGTAAGCCAGTACTTCAAGTTGGGCTCTACCAACGTTCAGGTTCGTACCAGCGGCTTCTCCCGTTTTGCGGATTCAGAGATAGACCCTGACGTACTTGCAGGTAACGCTACAATTGATGTAACCGGTATCCTGTGCTGCTACCTAAGCAGCGGTACATACGTTATTCAGTTTACACTGATTGACGAGAACAGCGTTGTAATTAACAAGTAATCAATAAAAGGCCGGCTCAATGAAGCCGGCCTTAATATGGTATCATGAAAAAATTATCAATCCTTATTGCAGCAATGGCAGCAGTAGCTTGCACGACAAGAACCAATCCTTTCATGGAGGAGTGGAACACCCCTTACGGAACCGCTCCTTTTGACAAAATCCGCATTTCGGATTACAAGCCTGCCTTCCTTCAGGGTATAGAAGAGCGCAAGGCAGACATTCACGCAATCATCAGCAACCCGGACATTCCTAACTTTGAAAATACAATCGCAGCGCTGGACCGCAGCGGAGCGCTTCTGGCCAAGGTTTCAGGCGTATTCTATAATATAGCAGAGTCCGATGCTACCAAAGAAATCAACGCCATCATGGACGAGATCACTCCTATCATGAGTGCGGCTGATGACGAAATCTTCATGGATGCTGCCCTGTTTGCGCGCGTTAAGTCAGTTTACCTGGATATGGAGCTCCTTACCCGCGAGCAGCAGATGCTGACAGAAAAATACTACAAGCGCTTCGTTAAGAACGGCATTGACCTGGATGCAGAAAAGCAGGCCCGCTTCAAGGAAATCAACGCCCGTCTTGCACAGCTCAGCCAGCAGTTCGGCAACAACCTTTTGGCAGAGAACAATGCCTTCCGCGACGCCATCGGCGTAACGGTTTCCCAGTACTCTGACTTCATGTCTTCATGCCAGGACCGCGCCCTTCGCGAAAAGGCCTTCAAGGCTTATTCTTCCCGCGGTAATAACGGCAACGAAAATGATAACAACGCCATCGTTCTGGAAATTATGAAACTGCGTACAGAGCAGGCCCAGATGCTGGGTTATCCCAACAGCGCAGAGTACCTGCTGGACGGCAAGATGGCCGCTCACAGCGACGTGGTAGATAAGTTCCTGGCAGAAATCTTTGCTTCTGCAATGGCTAAGGCCAAAGAAGAGAAGGCCGACATGCAGAAGGTTATGGACGATGATATCAAGGCCGGTCTCCTGCCTGCTGGCAGCACCATCCAGCCTTGGGACTGGTTCTACTATGCAGAGAAGGTTCGCAAGATTAAGTACGATCTTGACGAGGAGCAGACCAAGCCTTACTTCCAGGTTGACAGCGTTTCCAAGGGTGTATTCTATGCCGCCAACAAGATTTACGGCATCAATATAGAAGAGGCTCCCGAGGTTCAGGTTTACCATCCTGACGTTAAGGCTTACAAGCTTACCGATGCCGACGGCTCCCTGCTGGGTATTTTCTACCGCGACTATTTCTCACGCGACACCAAACGAGGCGGTGCGTGGATGAACAATTTCCGCGAGCAGTATGTTGATGAGGCCGGCAACGACAACCGTCCTGTTATCGTGAATGTTTGCAACTTCCCTCCGGCAACGGCTGATCAGCCTTCACTGCTCACCATCGACCAGGTACAGACCGCCTTCCACGAGTTTGGACATGCCCTTCACGGCTTCCTTACCAAGTGCAACTATCAGAGCGTAAGCGGCACCAATGTAGCCCGTGACTTTGTGGAGATGTTCTCCCAGTTCAACGAGCACTGGGCCTTCCAGAAAGAGATTCTGGCTGCCTATGCCAACAACTACAAGACCGGCGAGCCTATTCCTGCAGAGCTCGTAGAGAAGATTGGCAACGCACTCAAGTTCAATATGGGCTTTATGACCGGCGAGCTTTGCGCAGCCTCTATCCTTGATATGAAGTGGCACGAGCTTACCGCAGAGCAGCTTTCAAAATTCACTGACGCAGAAAGCATCCGCCAGTTCGAGCTTGATGTTTGCCGTGAGATGGGTCTTATCGATGAGATTATTCCCCGTTACCGTACCACCTACTTCAACCACATCTTCAACAGCGGCTACAGCGCCGGCTACTACAGCTACCTGTGGGCAGAAGTACTTGATACTGATGCGTTTGAGTTCTTCCAGCAGAACGGAATTTACAACCCTGAAGTTGCCAAGTCCTTCCGCCAGACCTTCCTTGAGAAGGGTGGCAGCGAGGAACCGATGACCCTGTTCCGCGCCTTCCGTGGCGCCGAGCCTGATCCCGGTGCACTGCTTCGTAACCGTGGTTTGGAATAAGACTATTTAATTGTCCAGTCAGCTTTGAGGGCATCAGGGAGCTGCTGATCGTAGCGTAGGCGCACCTTGATGCCTGCAGACTGGAAGTAATAACGGGTAGCAATCTCTTCCTCTATGAAGGGAATGATTTCGTCCTTCTTCATACGCAGGAACTGCTCCTTATCTATATCGATGGCCTTTTTAAGGGCCTCAACAGCTTCTGAGGCGGTCTCTTCCAGACCGTCTTTTTTCAGGTCTTCCTTGATCTGGTCCAGCAGGGCCATGGCGCTGGTGCGATAGTCAAACTTCTTGTCCTTGGCAAAGGCTACGAAGTCATCGAACTCCGTGAAATGGAAATCATCTACCGGGGCGATGCCGTCATGCTCTTGAACATACTTAATGGTGTACTGCTCTATGATGCCGTTAACTACCAGTGAGTAAACCAGGCGGCCGTAGTTGTAAGGCGGAAGCTGAATATCCGGCTTGATGCCGCCTCCGTCGCGGACGCTGCGGCCAAGTTTCAGGGTCTTGAACTCGTGGGTAAGGGAATCCGGAATGTAGCCTACGCTGCCGTCCTCGTTCCTCTTGGAGTAGTCGATTGCCTGCACGCACCTGCCGCTGGGGGTATAGTACTTGGCGATGGTAACCTTTAACTGATTGTTATAAGGAAGGTCTTTTACGTTCTGTACCAGGCCCTTTCCGTAGGTCCTGCGACCCATGATGATAGCCCTGTCAAGATCCTGCAGCGCACCGGATACAATCTCTGAAGAAGATGCGGTGCCGCCATCAACAAGAATCGCAATAGGAGTAACGGTATCGATAGGCTCGCTGACGGTCTTGTAGAAAATCTCTGAACCCTCTTCACGTCCCTTCTGGGATACGGCAGGGGAGCCCTTGGGAACAAACAGGGATACAATCTTTACAGCTTCTGACATAAGTCCGCCGCCGTTGCCGCGAAGGTCAAGGATGAACCTTTTCATTCCTTTCTTCTTGAGCTCCAGATAGTTATCCTTAAGGGTGCGGGCTACGTTCTCTGTGAATTTGGTCTGAAGGATGTAGCCTGTAGTGTCGTCCAGCATGCCGGCATATTCAATGTCCGGCAGGTGGATGCGCTCACGGGTGACATCGATGTTCACGATTTCGCCGGTGCGGACCTTCTTTACCTTGAAATGCACTACGGTGCCGGGCTTGCCCTTCATGCGCTCGCTGCACTGCGCAGCCTCCAGCCCATGGGTGCTTACGCCGTCAATTTCCATAATTTCGTCACCGGGACGAAGTCCGAACTTGACGGAAGGGGAGCCCTCGTAGGGCTCGTTGATAATGACGTTGCCTTCTTTGTCCGGCTTATATATGAGGGCCCCGATTCCACCGTAAACGCGGCTCAGGGTCATCTTGAAGTCTTCTGTCTCATCTTCCGGGACAAACTCTGTGTAAGGGTCCAGTTGCTCCAGCATGGCATTTATGCCGGCTTTGTGCATCCTGTCGATGGGCAGGGTGTCCACATAGTTGGCGTTAAGCTCTGAAATAACGGACTGGTATGTCTCCAGCCATTTGCCAAGACGGAAGTTTGTCTTCTGTGCGTTTGCGGACGCCGCAAAAATAATAGCGGCAAAAAAGACCGCAATAATTACCTTCTTTTTCATATCTTTGCAAATATACAAAAATAACACCAAGGAAAAACGATGAAACTGGTTTTTGCTACCGGAAACCCGCATAAATTACAAGAGGCCCAGGAGATTCTGGGCCCCGGCTTTACCCTTGTCAGCCCCGCCTCACTGGGCCTTACAGAAGAAATTCCTGAAACCGGAAACACCCTGGAAGCCAACTCTTTGCAGAAGGCAAGCTTTATCAGGGAACACCTTGGCGTTGATTGTTTTGCCGATGACTCCGGGTTGGAGGTCGATTATCTGGGCGGCGCGCCGGGCGTGTACACCGCCCGCTATGCCGCCGGCGAGCCTCAGTACAAGGACAATTTGGAGAAACTCCTGCATGTATTGAAGGACGTACCCTGGGAGAAGCGCACTGCGCGCTTCCGCGCCGTGGTCACCCTGATTATTGGTAATGAGGTCAAGCAGTTCGAGGGCGTGCTTGAAGGCCGCATCGGCACGGAGAGAAAGGGAAACGGAGGCTTCGGGTATGATCCGATTTTCATACCGAATGAGATTCCCGATCAGGTCGGGAATGACGGCACTGACTGTGTCGTGCCCGACTTGACCGGGCATCTGGTTCCCAACACGGACGGAATTGCCAACGCAGAGCTGCCGGAAGGCGGCAAAAACCTGATCTCGCACCGCGGAAAGTCGGTACGTGCGATGGCGGAATATCTTAAGTCCGTCAAATGAAAGAACGGGCTCAAATACTGATACTCAATACTACCCGCTTCGGGGAGAAGTCGCTTATACTGCACTGTATCAGTGACCGATGGGGGCGTCGCAGCTTTATGGTAAGCCGCAGTGCCAAGACCTCCGGCAGCCTGTATCAGCCCATGACCGTCCTGGACTGCGAGGTGTCCATCAACCCGAAATCGGACCTGTGGAGGGCACACAACCTGGCGCTCAAACACCCGCTGGCATCGGTGCGTGGCAGTATGCCCAAAACGGCCATCAGCCTGTTCATGAGCGAAGTCCTTTACCGCACGGTTCGTGAAAGTCTGCAAGAGGACGATGCCTTTTTTGCATGGTGCGAGCGGTCCATCCTGACTCTTGACGCCTTGGGAGAGGACTACCAGAACTTCCATATCCTGTTTCTGCTTGGCCTGGCGGCCGCACTGGGCTTCCGTCCGTCGGAAGAGTCGCTGGCCCCGTATGTGGGAGAGGATTATCGCCTTGTAGGCCAGTTTCTTACATCTTCTACCGCCGAGGCTATGCTGATCCCGCTTAACGGCGCCCGCAGGGCCGGTCTGTGCCGTAGTATTCTCAAATATCTGGAATATCACACCGATGCCAAAATTGACGTAAAGTCTTTGGACGTTCTGCATGAATTGTTCGCATAATTATTTATATTTGCACCCGTTTTTTACAACACTTAGCTAGCATGACCAAAAACAAGAAAGCTATCATCGAAGCCCTGATTTTCCTTTCCATCCTTTGCGGAGGGTTCGGCCTTCTGGCATGGAAGATGGGAAGCGGAAACCTTCTTAATACGATGATGAACACAGCCCACAGCCTTATTCTTAATGTGGTGCTGTACCTCATGGGAATTACCGTGCTGACAGGAGCACTGAGCAAGCTTATGGCAGAGTTCGGCGTAGTTACGCTGCTGGAGAAGTTGCTTCGTCCGCTTATGAAGCCGCTCTTCAACCTGCCCGGCGTTGCGGCCCTTGGCGCCGTGATGACCTTCCTGTCAGACAACCCGGCCATCATCGCTCTCAGTAAGGACAAGACGTTTGCATCATACTTCAAGAAGTATCAGCTGGTGTCACTTACCAACTTTGGAACCGCCTTCGGTATGGGTTTCGTGGTGCTTATCACCATGATTGGTTTTGGTCAGGCAGCTCCGGCGCTGATCGGTCTGCTTGGCGCTTTCTGCGGCTCTATCATTTCTACCCGCCTTATGCAGCGTTCCGTGCTCAAGAGCTATCCGGAGATGGACAGCCCCGTAGTAGAGGAAATCTCCCACAAGCGTACGGATGCAGAGCCGGATGTTCAGGAAGAGAAAAAGAGCCTTTTCATGCGCATTCTGGACTCTATGCTGGATGGTGGAAAGAATGGTGTAGAGCTTGGCCTGCAGATTATTCCGGGCGTGGTTATCATTACCACATTGGTTATTCTGCTGACTTTTGGCGTTGGTTCTGCCGGGGAATACAATGGTTCTGCAAATCAGGGTGTGCCCATCCTTCCCTGGCTGGCAGAGAAGATTGACTTTGTATTCAAGGGCCTCTTCGGCTTTGATGCTATGCAGCTTATTGCCTTCCCCATGACCGCCCTCGGTGCCGTAGGAGCAGCCCTTGGCCTGCTTCCTTCATTCAACGATGCCGGCATACTTGACGGTAACGCAATTGCAGTCTGCACCGCCATCGGTATGTGCTGGAGCGGTTATCTTTCTACCCACACTGCTATGTTGGATTCCCTTGGCTACAGGCATCTTATTTCCAAGGCCATCGTTTCCCATACTATCGCAGGACTTTGCGCCGGTATCATCGCCCACTTCGCCTACCTTGGTTTCAGCCTGCTTTAGGTTGAGGCCGATTACATATTAATTATGAGCAGAAACAGCGGAAAACGCGGCTCCGGCAGAGGAAACGCCGGCAGCAGCCGTAGGGAAAACAGTAAGAGAATCAAAGGAAAAGAATATGAGGGCATTGCGCAGATGTCCAGGGACGGCAGCCTCTTTGTGAAAGTAGAAGAGCTGCAGGACGACATTTACGTCCGTGCGCAGAAGACCCGCGGCGCGCTTAACGGAGACCTTGTCCGCATAGTGGTAAAGGCCGGGAAGGTAAAGGCCGGCCAGCATCAGGAAGGCGAGGTTCAGGAAATCCTGGAACGAAGCAAAAAGCCCTTTGTGGGCGTTCTGCACCGTATGGGTGCCAAGGCCTGGGTGCTTATGCAAAGCAAATCAATGCCCTACGATATAGAACTTGACACCGCTGTTCTGGCATCCGAGGCACAGTCCGGCTACAAGGTAGCCGCCGTTGTGGACGACTGGCCCCGTGGCAGCGAATACCCCCGCGGCCATGTGGTCGACATCCTTGGAGAGATGGGCAAGAACGACACTGAGATGCATGCCATCCTTGCGGAATACGGCTTGCCTTACAGGTTCGAGAAAGAAGTTGAAAACGCCGCTGACGCCATTTCTGACGTGATTTCAGATACTCAGATGCACGGCCGCAAGGACTTCAGGAAGGTGCTCACCTTCACCATCGACCCCGCAGACGCAAAAGACTTCGATGACGCCCTCTCCTTCGTCCGTCTGAAAAACGGAAACTACGAAGTTGGTGTGCATATTGCCGATGTTTCATGGTACGTTAAGCCCGGAGACCCTGTGGACAAAGAGGCCCAGGAACGCGGCACCTCCGTTTATCTGGTTGACAGGACAGTTCCGATGCTTCCGGAGAAGCTCTGCAACAAACTTTGCTCCCTGCGTCCCGGTGAAGACAAGCTCACCTTCAGCGCTGTTTTTGAAATTACTCCCAAGGGTAAGGTAGAAAGCTGCTGGATAGGCCGAACTGCCATCAATTCTGACTACCGTTTTGATTACGATACTGCCCAGAAGATCATAGAAGACGGAAAGAGCAAAAGAGATATAGACGATGCCATCCTCACCCTTTGGGGCCTGGCAAAAGGCTTCCGCGACAAGCGCTTCAAGGCCGGGGCAATAAGCTTCGAGCGCCCCGAAATGAAGGTTGAGTGCGATGCGGAGGGCCGCCCGATTGCTGTGCATCAGCACATTTCAAAGGAAGCCAACTGGCTTATAGAAGAGTTCATGCTGCTGGCCAATCGCAGCGTGGCCGAATGGGTGGCAACCTGCGGCAAGATGGACGGCAAGGAGCGCAAAGGAGCCAAGACCTTTGTCTATCGTGTGCACGACACTCCCAATATGGAAAAGCTTGGCAGCCTTGGCAAATTCGCCGGTCACTTTGGTTACAAGGCCAAGTTCGACGATGCCGACGGCCGCAAGGTGGCTCACAAACTTAATGACCTTTTGAACGAGGCCAAGGACAAGCCGGAGTTCATGCCCATGGAGATGATAGCCCTGCGAAGCATGGCCAAGGCATCGTACAGCACGGACAACATCGGTCACTATGGACTTGCCTTCAACTTCTATACACACTTTACTTCGCCTATCCGACGCTATCCTGACCTTATGGTGCACCGCCTGCTGAGCAAGTATTTGGCTAATGGCGAGAGCGCAGACAAGGGTTACTTCGAAGGCCAGTGCGTCCATGCATCGGAGCGTGAGGTAATTGCCGCCAACGCAGAGCGCGACAGCATTAAGTATAAGTTGGTGGAATTCATGCAGGATAAGATAGATCAGGAGTTCGACGGTCATATTTCCAGCCTTACGGAGTGGGGTATGTATGTAGAGATTGAGCCTACCAAGATAGAGGGTATGGTGCCCCTGCGCAGCATCCGCAGCGACTTTTATGACTTTGACGAGGCCCGTTATCTGATCCGTGGCAAGCGCACCCGCAACATCTACCGTCTTGGAGACCCCGTGCGCGTAAGGGTCAAGGCCACCAACCTTGAGCAGCGACTCCTTGACTACGAGCTTATTGAAGCCCCCCCCAGAAGCCATGTTCAAAGAAGTCAAGACGATAGCCTTTGATGCCGACGATACCTTGTGGAACAATGAAACCTTGTTCCGCGAGGCTGAGCGCAAATGGGCGGAGGTCATGAAAGATTACGGCTCTCTTGAAGAGCTGTCCGCCATCCTGTACAAACGGGAGGCAGAGAATATGGAGGCCCTTGGCTTCGGTGCCAAGCCTTACCTGATTTCCGTTCTTGAGACGTCCGTCGCCCTGGCCGGGGATAAGCTTACCGGACCGATGGTTGGTAAGATTATCGCAGCCGGAAGGGAAATAATCGACAACCCGGCAACGCCTTACGAAGGCGTAAAAGAGGCTCTGGAGACCATTAGGGCCAAGAAAAAATATCGAATGGTGATGCTTACAAAAGGGGACCTGCTGGACCAGGAGCACAAGATTGCCCGCAGCGGGCTGGGCCCGCTCTTCGACCGCATCGTCATAACTTCCAACAAGAGTAAAAAAGAGTATCAGGACCTGTGCAAAGAGGAGGGGATTGCCATGGAAGAGTTCCTGATGGTTGGAAATTCCTTCAAGTCGGACATCGCCCCCGTCCTTGAATTGGGTGGCTGGGGCGCCTATATTCCGTCCCACGTTATCTGGGTGCACGAAGTCGTAGAAGAGTACCCCCATCCGCGCCTGCTGAAACTCGCTGCCCTTAGCGATCTTCCGGCATATCTTTAGACAGGGTATTTGCCGTACAGGCAGAATAGCATCAGTATTGATGGTAGGTAGTCTTTGAGGGAAGAGCGCATTACCTCAAGGACACGCTGGATTTCACGCTTAACCTTACGGGAAGATACTCCGTATTTATCTGCAATCTGGTCGTAAGTAAGGTCTTCGAAGCGGCTGGAATAGAAAATATCCCTGGTCATCTTGGGCATAGTCCTCATGAATTCCTGGAAGATGCGCTGAACCTCTTCCTTGAAAAGGAGAGCCATGTCCTGACCGTCCAACACAACTATTTCTGAAAGAAGAGCCCTGTAGGCATCGCTTTGGATGTCCTGCTCTATCCTCATTCTGGTAGCCTTGTTCCGCAGGAAATTAAGGCTGCTGTTCTTTACTGATGTAAGGAGGTATGCCTCCGGCAGCGAAGAAAGCTGAAGCTCGTGCCTTTTGTCCCAGAAGCGCGCGAAACAGTCAGAAACGATATCTTCTGCCGCCGATCTGTCGTGAATATATGAAAAGGCGATGTTTACAAAGGGCTCCCTGAACCTTGAGAAAAGGGCAGCGAACTCCTGGGCAGAAATAACAGGAGAGGCTGTAGGCGGGTCCTGATTTTTATGATTCGTCTTATCCATATCAAAAGCGTTGGCAAAGATATTATTTTTAATGAATATAAAAGTATTTTGAACGATTTTCAGAAAATTTAAAACTTTTTAGTAAAAAAAGAGGTCCATAATGTAAAGTCAAGTGTCTTAATAATGTTAAAACGATAAAAATGGATTCATATTTACTGCTGAAATACTTCAAGGGAACCACCTCTGCAAAAGAAGAGGCGGAGATCCAGAAATGGCTTGCAGAAGACACTGACGGCTCCCATCTGGAGACTTACCGTCAGATGCATGACGTATTTAATGGAATGACAATTTACAATGACGGAGGACTGTCCTTTGCAAAGGTCAGGGCTCGCCGCCGGAAGATATTTACCGCCATCGCAGCGGCTGCTGCCTGCGTGGCCATGGTCTTTGGTCTTATGACCATAGAAAAGAACCGCACCATGGACCTTGTGGCATCAAAGACGGAAACAATGTCTGTTCCCGCCGGAAAAAGCCTCATGCTAAAATTGGACGATGGCAGTACCATCTGGCTTAACGGTGGTACGGAGATAGAAAAACCCGTAGTCTTCGGCCGCAAGGACAGAAAGATAACCGTCCGCAGCGGAGAAATCTTCCTGGATGTTGCCAAAGATGCTAACCGCCCCTTCTACGTAGAGACATTCGCTTCTACAATTAAGGTTGTCGGTACAAGGTTCGATGTCCAGGTGGATGAGTCCGAATCCTTCTGCTCTGTAGCTCTGCTTCAGGGAAAGGTAGAGGCCAGGGAGCATGCAGAGGGCACGGTGATTGGCCTGGAGCCGGATGAAATGCTTTGTATCGACCATGGCAAAGTGTCAAAAACCCGCATCCTGAACAGTTCGGCTGTCGGTTGCTGGACAGAAGGCCTCATCGACGTGTCTGAACAGCCCTTTGACGGCCTGATGAAGAAGTTCGAAAAGGCCTACAACGTCAATATCGTCATTGAAAGGGATACCTTGCCCAAAGTTAGTTACACCCGTGGCAAAGTTCGTGTCTCAGATGGCATAGAACACGCCCTGAGCGTGCTTCAGATAGCTTCTGACTTTACTTACGAAAGAGACTTCAATACAAATACAATTGTCATCAAGTAATTAATTCACAAAACCTTCATTATGCGTAAGCTCTCAATCAGCAAAAACTGTAAACGGGCATTGTCCGCATTGCTGGTTTCATTGTGCTTCCTTCTTTTTAACGGAAGGGCAGTAGCGCAGGATGCCGGCAGAATCACCCTCAAAATGAGTGGTTCGCTTGAGCAGGTGCTCGATGCGGTAGAACGCCAGTCCAGGTATCTGTTCTTGAACGATCAGGTAGATTTGAGCAGGATGGTAAGCGTAGACGTAAAGGACCAACCTATTACCGAAACGCTGGACCAGGTACTCAAAGGCACCGGTATCAAGTACAAGATTACAGAAACCAACATCATCATTTCCAACAAGACCCTGTCAGAAGACAGAATCAAGGAAATTACTTCTTCACACAAACCGCAAGGAAAGTCCAAAGTCGTAAGCGGCCGAATCCTTGACCAGAAAGGCGAGCCTGTAATAGGCGGTGCCGTAATGATTAAAGGAACTTCTATCGGTGCCAGCGCCGACATTGACGGAAACTTCTCTTTCACCTTGCCGGAGGGCAGCGAATCCAGAATCCTGGAAGTGTCCAGCCTTGGTTACACCACCTTGGAGATGCCTCTTAACGGACAGCGTTATTTCAATTTCACCCTTGTAGAGGATTCGGAAGTACTTGAGGGAACGGTAGTTACCGCCCTTGGTATTCGCAGGGCCCAGAAAGCCCTTTCCTACAATGTGCAGGAAGTAAAGAGCGACGATATCCTTTCAAACAAAGATGCCAACTTCATCAATTCTCTTAGCGGTAAGGCCGCAGGTCTGGTGATCAATGCATCTTCTGCCGGTGTGGGCGGTGCCACCAAAGCCGTAATGCGTGGTTCCAAGTCCATCACCAAATCTTCAAACGCCTTGTACGTGATTGACGGTGTGCCTATGTCCGCCATCAACCGCGATGCAAGCACAGAGTTCGGCTCAAACGGTTATACAGACCCTATCGCCGACCTTAACCCGGAGGACATCGAGTCCATGACTGTCCTCACCGGTGCCGCAGCCGCTGCCCTTTACGGACAGGATGGTGCAAACGGTGCCATCGTCATTACCACAAAGAAGGGTGCCGCAGGCAAGACAACCCTTACCATTTCCAATAACACTGAATTCTCTAACGTTACCTTCCTTCCCAAGTTCCAGGATACATACGGAACCGGAGACCTCCTGTCCTCTGAGGGCTCTTCCGTTTACAGCTGGGGAAGAAAGCTCAACGAATATACATATATGGGATACGACCCCAAGAGCGATTACTTCAAGACCGGAGTAACCACAACGGAGAGCATATCCCTTTCTACCGGAACGGACAAGAACCAGACCTACCTTTCCGTAGCTGCAATCAACGCAAACGGAACCGTTCCCAACAACGCCTACAACAGGTACAACTTCGCTTTCCGCAATACTGCCAATTTCCTGGACGACAAGCTCACCCTTGACCTTTCTTTCCAGTATGTTAAGCAGAACGACAGGAACATGATCAACCAGGGTCTTTACAACAACCCTCTGGTTGGCGCCTACCTCTTCCCCCGCGGAGACTCATGGGAGGATGTTTCCATGTACGAGAGATGGAGCAGCGACCGCAGCATCTACACCCAGTACTGGCCTGCAGGTGACGGCGGTATCGTAATGCAGAACCCTTATTGGATCAACTACCGCGACCTTCGCACCAACAAGAAAGACCGCTACATGGCTCAGGCCAGCCTCAGCTGGAAAGTCCTTGATTGGATGACACTTACCGGCCGCGTACGTATCGACAATACCGATACCAAGTACGAAGAGCGCTACTATGCAACCACAAACAACCTCCTTACCGGCGGTTCAGACAAAGGTTATTACGCCCTTCAGACCATAAAGGACAAATCTACCTATGCAGATGCAATGGCAGACATCCACAAGAGCTTCGGCGAATACTGGAACCTTCAGGCAAACATCGGTGGTATCATCTCTGACTCACGCAACGACTGGTCTTCAATTTCCGGCGGAATCGGCAACGGCACCATCGGCGTAGAGAATATTCCTAACGTATTCAATGTATTTGCAATTGGTGCGGCTTCAACCTCACAGGGCGGCTATCACGACCAGACCCAGAGCGTATTCGCAAGCGTAGAGCTTGGCTACCGTGGCGCATGGTATCTTACCCTTACCGCCCGTAACGACTGGGATTCCCGTTTGTTCGGCCCCGGAAGCACCAAGAGCTCATTCTTCTATCCTTCAGTCGGTCTGTCAGGAGTTCTTTCCCAGGCCCTGAACCTTCCCAAGTTCGTAGAGCTCCTTAAGGTTCGCGGTTCTTACGCCCAGGTTGGTACCTCATACCAGAGATGGATTGCAAATCCTCTTCACTCATGGGACAGCAGCCAGCAGGCATGGAAGACTCAGACAGCTTACCCGGTATCTGATCTTAAGCCTGAGATGACAGCTTCATGGGAGGCCGGTATCCAGACCCGCATCGCCGGAGGCTTCAGCTTCGACCTGTCCTGGTACCTGACCAACACCAAGAACCAGACCTTCAATCCCGGCATCTCTTCAGGATCCGGTTATTCTGATATTTACATCCAGTCCGGTAATGTACGCAATACCGGTATCGAGCTTCAGCTTGCTTACAACCACAGCTGGGGTAAGTTCAGCTGGAATTCAGTATATACCTTCTCTACCAACAAGAACAAGATTATCAGCCTTGCAGCAGACGTTACCAACCCTGTAACAGGAGAAAAGTTCAGCGTAGCACAGCTGAATATGGGCGGCCTTGGCAATGCCCGTTTCATCCTTCAGGAAGGCGGTTCGCTTGGCGATATCTACTCCCGCGCAGACCTCAAGAGGGACAACCGCGGCAATATTTATGTAACCGAAACCGGCGCCATCGCAACCGAGGCTTATTCCGACTTCTCCAAGTACATCAAGCTTGGCAGCGTCCTTCCCAAGGCCAACATGGCATGGAGGAACGAATTCAAGTTCGGAAACTTCTCTGCATCGGCTATGGTTCAGGCCCGTCTTGGCGGTATTGTATTCTCAAGGACACAGGCCATGCTTGACAGGTTCGGCGTTTCAGAGGCAACCGCAATCGCCCGTGACAACGGCGGTGTTGTTATCAACGGCAGCGACCTTATCGACGCCAGCAAGTGGTACACAGCCATCGGCGGCGGCGACACCGTGCCCCAGTTCTACACCTACGATGCTACCACCGTTCGCCTGAGCGAGGCTCCAATAGGTTACACCTTCCCCCGCAAGATGCTGTGGAACATGTTCGACCTTACCCTTCAGGTTGTAGGAAAGAACCTTCTTATGATTTACTGCAAGGCACCCTTCGACCCCGAGGCAACAGCAACTACTACCAACAATTACTACCAGGGAATCGACTATTTCATGATGCCCGGTGTACGTACCTACGGATTCAACGTCCGTCTTAACTTCTAAGGAGGACTGAATATGAAAAAGATATTTGTAAAAGGTTTGGCTCTGGTTTCTGCTGCCATCGTTATGGCATCCTGCACAAAGAACTTCGAGCAGTATAACTCCAACCCTTACGGTGTCGATGGTGATCAGATGCTCCGCGACGGTTATGCCCTCAGGGCAGCAATGACCGGAATGGCAAGCGCAGTCATCTCTACCGATGTCAATACGACACAGTTTACCGAATGCCTTCTTGGCGGCCCTATGGCAGGTTATCTTTCAGATTCCAACCAGGGCTTCAGGAACACCATTTCCAACTATAATCCTACGGACAACTGGACCAATGTCCTTCTTTCCAGCAACAGGATTATCCCTACATTCTTTGCAAACTACGGCGACATCGCACGCCTTACCAGCAACGAGGTCATCCTCTCCATTGCCGATGTAATCAAGGTTGCCGTACTTCACCGTGTTGCCGATACCTACGGCCCTATTCCTTATACCCAGATTGGCCAGGGTGGCAAGATCCAGGTGCCTTACGACAGTCAGGAAGCAGCCTACAAGGCTATGCTCGCCGACCTTGACAAGGCCATCGAAGTTCTTACCGCCAACCGTTCCAACAACATCAATGCATCTGCCGATGTGGTTTATCACGGTGACGTGCAGAAGTGGCTCAAGTTTGCCAACTCCCTTAAGCTCCGCCTTGCAATGCGTATGGTTTATGCAGATCCTGCTACAGCCCGTAAGGCAGCCGAGGAGGTTGCCGCCCACTCTGTAGGCGCATTCACTTCAAACGAGGACAATGCCCTTTACGACAACTTCAACGCAAATGCAAAGAATCCCTTCTATGTAGTTCAGGTAGAATACAACGGAGGTGACTCAATGGCAGCCGCAGACATTATCGCTTACATGAACGGATACAACGATCCCCGCCGTGCCGCATACTTTGGCAAGAGCCAGTTCGATGGTTACGACTACGTTGGCCTCCGCCACGGTATTGTAATGCCCGCCAATGACGTGATGCACAAATTCTCTCCCATCAACATCGCCATGGACAGCCCCTTCGTCTGGATGAACGCAGCCGAGGTTGCCTTCCTTAAGGCCGAGGCTGTTGCCGTATTCGGCTTCAACATGGGTGGAAGTGCAAAAGACTTCTACGAGCAGGGTGTACGCCTTTCCTTCGAGCAGTGGGGCGTTTCCGGTGCAGATGCATATCTGACCGATGCAACCAGCAAGCCCGCCGCTTATGTCGATCCTACCGGTAGCAACAACTACAACGGAGCCCTCTCCAACACGACAATCGCCTGGGAAGAGAATGCTACCATCGATGCAAAGCAGGAGAGGATCATGATCCAGAAGTGGATTGCAAACTGGCTCCTTGGTAACGAGAGCTGGGCCGACATCCGCCGTACCGGCTATCCTCACATCATTCCTGCAACCGCAGAAGGCAACAAGTCCAACGGTCTTGTAGATTCAGAGTTCGGCGCCCGCAGGATGAAATATCCTTCAGACGAGTACATCAACAACGGTGACAATCTTCGCACTGCCGTAAGCACTATGCTTGGAGGCGCAGACGAAATGTCCACCCGCACCTGGTTCGACTGCAATCCTAAAGTTAAATAGGAGGAAAACAGATGAAGAACATTTTTAAATATATAGTTATTCTCGCAGCCGGCGCACTTGCATTCCAGGCTTGCGACAAATGGACTGATGCAGAGCCTGTCGAGGTTGTGTACAAAGACCTCAAGAGCAAGAATCCTCAGCTGTGGGCAAAATACATGGAGTCAATCCGCAATTACCACAATACTGATCATCAGGTTCTTATTGCAAAGTTCGACAACAAGGCTACTACGCCCGAGGGCCGTGGAGAGCATATCAACTGCCTGCCGGACAGCGTAGACTACGTTATCCTTAACAATGCCGACAAGCTTAATGACGTAATCGCAGCAGAGATGCAGGAACTTCTCACTGAGAAGAACATCCCCACTCTTATGAACATAGACCTTGTGGCCATGATCAAGGAGTACAATACCATGCTGGCCGATGAGGCGGAGTCCAAGGACCCCGAATCAGAGGACGAGACTCTTGGTGTAGATACCCCCGAGCGCTTTGTTTCATGGATTGGAATCCGTGTAAAGACTGAACTTGAGATTGCCGACAAGTACAACTACGGCGGTATCAACGTCATCTTCGGTGGCAAGAATCCCGCTTCTATGACCGACGCCCAGAAGGAAGAGGCCATTATCCGCCAGCAGGGTATGTTCTCCGGTATCAACGACTGGATTTCCGCTCACCAGAAGGCTATTGTCTTCTTTGAGGGTTCACCCAAAAACGTGCTTGTAGAGACAGCCGCTTTGACATCGTCAAAATACATAATCATTACGGCCGAGTCTGCCGGCAATGAGGCATCTCTCTCTTATGCCATCAACAATGTCCTTGACGACTTTGTTCCTTCTGACCGCTTTGTGATTGGCGTGACCGCAGTGGATATCACCGATCCTACCAACACCAACGGAAGCTTCGGCAGCAAGTCTGCCATTGTGGGAGCTGCAGAGTGGAACGCACAGCCTACTGTCAAATACGGCAAGAAGGGTGTTTGCGTCAACCATGCACAGTTCGACTACTACGACATCACCAATGTTTATTCACAGATAAACAAGGCGATTTCCATTATGAATCCTTCACCTGTCAAATAAGGAGGCAAGTATATGAAAATGTTTAAAATTGGTGTCATCGCCCTGCTTGCAGGCTTGGCTTTAAGCTCTTGCCAGACAGAGAAGGATGCAATGGAGAAACACCATTTCACAAACAAACTTTACATAAATTCAGACTTCAAGTCAGAAGAAATCCTGGTTAAACCCGGTTCTGCGCAGATTGAGCGTACCCTTTCAATTGCTACTGCAATGCCGGTGAAGAACGCCATTACAGGAACCTTCGTGTACGACATCGACTATGTGTTCAACTTTGGAAAAGAGTATGACATGCCGCACGCAGAGCCCCTTCCGGAGTCAATGTGCGTGATAGAGAACCCGGATGTGACCATTTCTGCCGGCGCCAGCACCTCTACTCTTGCAACCGTTTCTTTCCCCGGTCTTGACGGTCTTGACCGTAACAAGGTTTACGTTTGCGCCGTTGTGCTTAAGAACATCACCGACATTAACGTAATCGCCCCCAAGACTACCGTTTATTACGTGTTCAAGGGTGCTGCACTCATCAATGTCGTTTGCAACATGACAGAGAACCGCGCAGCCGCCCAGTCATGGAAGACCCCGGAGAAGTTCACCAACATGACACACTTCACCTGCGAGGCTCTTGTCCGCCAGAACCAGGCCGGCCGTCTTATCTCTACCATAATGGGTGTAGAGGGACACTTCCTTCTTCGTATCGGCGACTCAGGTGTGCCTGACAATCAGCTTCAGATCGCATCAAAAACCAACAATACCAACTCCAACATGCAGCTTACCCTTGGTAAGTGGACTCACATCGCCTGCGTATTCGACGCCGGTAAGGTGACCGTTTACTTTGATGGCCGCAAGGTTCTTGACGAGGCTAGCTGTGGCTTGTCATCCGTTACCTGGGGTGCGTATGGCAGCGACAAGGGTGAATCCACCGGCAGCCGTTACTTCTGGCTTGGCTACTCTTACGCCGGCGACCGTTATCTTGACGGCGAGATGTCAGAGGTTCGCGTCTGGGATCATTGCCTGACTCAGGCCGAAATCCAGGCTCCCAACCACTTCTACTTTGTTGATCCCGCTTCCGAAGGCCTTATCGCCTACTGGAAGATGGACGACGGTGGCGGCACCATCCTTAAGGATTCAAGCCCCAATGGCAACGACCTTACCCTTGATTCAGCCACCAAGTGGCCTAAAGTCTCCCTCCCCGAAGATTAATAATAGGAGAAATCGACAATGAAAAATATATTCAAATTTGCAACGATCCTTTGCACCGGCCTTCTGTTTGGTGCATGTACGGATGACATCGTCGTCGACAATGTTGACGAGGGCGCCTATGCAAACGTAGAGAATCTCATCATATCGCTGCGCGACGGCAAAAGCAGCAAGATCAACAACGTAGTGGAACTCCGCAACAATGCGTATTCTACCAACGTGGCCGTTTATCTTGCCCGCACACCCCGCAAAGGTGTAGATGTTAAGATTTCTTACGATGCTGCTTACCTTGAGGCTTATAACAATGAGCATGGAACCGACTTCCAGCTTTTCCCTGAAAGCCAGTTCACCCTTCAGAACGAGGGCAAGGTTGTGGTTGCTCCTGACGAGACCAAATCTTACACTCTTGGCCTTACTCTCCAGCCCTTTGACAACAAGGAAGAGGCTACTTATCTTCTCCCGCTTCGCGCCACAACTACTACCGATGGCGTAAAGGTTTCAGAAGAGCACCTCATTTACCTTGTAAAGAACATGTCCTGGCAGTCTGTAGTTGCCCGCAACGAGGGTGAGAAGAAGATTATCGCCTGGATAGAGGTAAACAACACCAACCCCCTGAACATGCTTCAGTTCGAGACCGAAGACGGACGTCTTATCACGGATTATGTAGTATTGTTCGCATACAATATCAACTATAACAGGGAGACAGGCGAGGTGTATGTATTTGCCAACCCTCAGTGCCAGTACATCCTGGATCATTATGACGAGGTTGTAAAGCCCCTGCGCGAGCGCGGAATCAAGGTTATCATCAGCATTCTTGGTAACCATGACGAGTCCGGCCTTGCACAGCTTAGCGACCTTGGCTGCCGCGAGTTCGCAAAGAAGGTGGCTGCCATTGTCAAGGGATACGGCTTCGACGGCGTGAACTACGACGACGAGTATTCCAACAGCCCTGATCTTACCAACCCTCTGTTCGCTCCCAAGTCTTCTGAAAGGGGTAACAGACTGTTCTTCGAGACAAAGAGGCTCCTTCCGGATAAGGAAATGGTTTCTTATCAGTACGGAAGCTGCACCGGAAATGCAGCCGTTGACGGCATCGATCCTTCTGAGTATATGTCCATCTTCAACGGTGACTACGGCAGAAAGGGCGTTCCTTACGGCAATGTAAGCCTTGCTGCCTGCACATATCAGTCAACCGAGTTCGCCCAGGGCAGGTATATTCCTACCGACTCCGAGGCCCAGAACTTCGTAAACTCTGAATATGGTTTCTGGATGGTATTCTCACTGTGGAATGCCCAGGGTAGGCAGTCAGACTGGAATGCCATGAATATCCTTTCCCAGAAGATGTTTGGCTCTCCGCTTAAGAAGCCTTCATATTATTATCCCGAGACTAGGTCTCTTGACACACTTCCTATAACCTGGTAAACGTATGAAAAAGATACTTTCAATCATAGCCATTGCTGCAGCGCTTTCATTTACAGCCTGCAGTGACAAGGACAGTCCGGAAGAGGTTATTGACAATGGCGGTTCAGTTAAACTCTCTGAAAACACCGTCAGCGCCGGTCCGGATGGCGGAAGCTATTCTGTAAAGGTTACCTCTGAAGGAGACTGGCGCGTATCCGGCTTCTGCGACTGGGTTAGCCTCTCTGCAGAGCAGGGCAAGAGCGGCCAGGATCTTACTCTGACCGTCGCCCCCAACAGCAGCGACGAGGCTCGCGTTGCAAACTTCAAGGTATTTGCCGGCTCTGCCGTAGAAAACCTTATGGTTGTTTCTCTCCCGGCATTCAGCCTGGAACTCCTCAGCAATGATGCTGTTTCAGTAAGTGCCGATGCCAACCAGGTAAAGGTTGTGCTCAAGACCAATGTTACAGAGCTTAACTGCGATTTTGGCGGCGCCGCCTGGATTGCAAAGGCCGATGAGGTTGAGGCTCTTGGCCGAAGGGTTCTGTCCTTTGATGTAGCCCGCTCACGCGAGTTCAAAGCCCGCGAGGGTAAGATTACCATCAGCGGCGAAGGCCTTTCAACATCGGTAGATGTAGCACAGGCCCAGCGCGACACCGCCTTTGCGGTAGAGGGCACCAGCATCATCAAGGGTCTTGAGGCAATGGATATCACCCTTACCATCAAGAGCAATGTAGATATTACATACAGCCTTCCTTCATGGCTCTCAAAGACATCGGAAGAGGATACGGAAATGGACCAGGAGACTGGTCTTAAGACAAAGACCCTTGGTCTTCACGCAGATGCTTGCGGCGGCTCCCGCGCAGTTGACCTGCAGTTTAAGCAGGGAAGCTCAGTAAGGGGCAGCGTTTACATCAAGCAGCAGAATCCCAATCCTGTATTTGCAGAGATCAAGGATTCCCAGCTGGCAACCAAGCTCCAGAACGATGGTTGGATCCTCTTCGATCCTACCACTGGCAAGAGTGAGATTCTTGAGGCAGGTATGAATGCTACTTCTATCACCGTGGGCACAATGTCCAACTCTTACAGCGTCAACAGTATCGCTTCTATCGAGGGTCTTGAGGCCTTCCCGGCACTTACAACCCTGAATGTAGGATTCTGCATGGTTGATAAGGTTGATGTCAGCAAGTATCCGGCCCTGACCTCCGTTACCCTTCTTTCCCTTGGTTACCTTACAGAGGTTAATCTTGGCGACAAAGAGATAGAGAAGCTCAGCTGCAAGACTACCGGTTACGGATATCACCGCGTAGAGTCCGTCACCTTCAAGGGCTCCAAGGTTAAGGAGATCGACTTCAGTGGTTCATCTACTTACATAGGATACGGTTACGAGACCGCCCTTAAGACTGTGGATGTTACAGCATGCCCTGCCCTTGAAAAGCTCAACACCAAGCGTGTAAGCAGCTCTTCTTACTATTCCAGCCAGACTTCTTTGGAAACCATTTACGTGACTTCCGCCCAGGCAGAGTCAGTACAGGTTACCAAGAATGATCATACACAAGTAGTTGTTAAATAAATGCTTACGGAAATGAAGAAATATATTACAATAATATCTGTGCTTGCCGCCGGCCTCGTTGCCTTCACGGCTTGCAAAAAAGACAAGGAAATCGTTGGAACCAACGATACCGAGGGCTTCTTCATCAACCGTACGGAACTTGCTCTGAACAAGGGAACTACCGGCAATCTTGTTGCAACTGTCACCCCTAAGGGCGCTGCCCAGGTAAGCTGGTCTTCAGAAAACGAAGCTGTCGCTACCGTTTCTGCCGAAGGCCTTGTTACCGCAGTTGGCGCAGGAGAGACTGTTATTACTGCAAAAGCCGGTGTGAACAGCCTTAAGTGCAAAGTGTATGTTACTTCACTTGTAACATCCGTAGCTCTTGACAAGACAGAGGAAGAAATCTGGTACGGAGAGGAGCTCCAGCTCACTGCAACCGCCAGCCCTGACGATATCAACGTGCCCATGGACACAACCTGGACTTCCAGCAACGAGTCTGTTGTTACCGTATCCGACAAGGGTCTTGTAAAGGCTGTCGGTGGCGGACAGGCATCAGTTGTTGTGGCCATCAACGGCGTATCGGCAAAGTGCGAATTCAACGTTCGCCGCAATGCGGAGGGTGTTGTAATCACTCCCGACCAGGCCGATGTACCTGCTAACAGGACCGTTCAGTTCAGCGCCGCCCTGATTCCGGCCGACTGCACCGAGGCTCTTGATTTCGAGTGGTCCGTAGAGGACGAAACCTATGCTTCCGTCGATGCCAACGGTCTTGTGACCGGTATCGCAGCCGGTGAAACCAAGGTTATCGTCAAAGCCGGTGAGTTCTCTGCATCTGCTAAACTTACGGTTAAGCGTGAGCCTCAGAGCGTTACTATTACTACCACAAGCATCAATAACTTCACCGAGGGCGATGTAACCTTCACCTTCAACGGTGGCGTCAAGTGGGGTGGTACCAGGTACGGAGTAGAGTTCCATACCGGCAGTGGCGTTACTATCAGTGTTCCTTCAGGCTTCAAGATTACCAAGATCACCTTCTCCAACACTTATGGTTCACGTGACTTCAGCGTTGACAAGGGTACTTATTCAAGAAGCGGATCCAACCATACCTGGACTCCGACATCTGATACAAACAGCGTAACATTCACGAACAATAATTCAGAGATAGACGTATTGAAATTTACCATCAACTACGAATAGCCCTGATGCTACTAACCAGAAGGCCGACTCATTGAGCCGGCCTTTTTTATTATTTCCCGATATCCATCAGGTGCTTTTCAAATTCTTCGTTAGGGTAGATTGATGCGTTGCGCAGCTTTACCCTGTAGTTGTAGATGGTAGAAGGCGATTTCTTAAGGAAGTGGGCGATCGATGCGGATTCGTTCACGCCCAGGCGAATCAGCGCAAAGACGCGGAGCTCGTTAGTAAGCGTGCCGGCCGGCAGGCCTTCGCCGATATGCTGACCATCCTTCAGCAGGGCGTTCAGCTGCTCGATGAAGTTGGGGAAGATGCCCAGGAAGGCGTTGTCAAACTCTTCGTACAGCTTCTTGCGCTTGTCCTCTATGAAGTCGTCGTTACGGATGGCTTTGATTATGTCATTGATGTCCATGGACTTGGATACGTTACGCAGCATGGATCGATATTCCTCAAGGCTGCCAATGTGGTTGGAGAACACAGAAATATAGTTCCACAGGTACCTGTCCTTGATGTCGCTGGTCTCTTTAAGCCTTGCAACGGCCTCTTCCAGCTCTTTGTTCATCTGGGCGTTCTTGCGATAGGCCTTCTGGATCTGCTTACGCATCCTTCTTGCTCTTCCCATAGCAATCAGCGACACGATGAGCGAAGCGCCAAGCAGCGCCAGAACAATGGACAGCTGCTTGATTCGCCGTTTATTCAGTTGCTCGTAGGCACTGGCAATATCCGGCATGGTTGTAATCACTTCCTCCATGCAGACATGCGCATCGGCGTCGATGGCACCGTTGTATGCCACATTAATGTAGAAGTAAGCTTTTGACACCTCACCCTTCTTTAGCATGAGCTTGGCCGCCTGAACCAGGGAGCGGATGGCTTTGTCTGCGTTAACAATATCGTAGGACGCACTGTAGGCATAGTGCTCCAGTGCGTGCTCATTGTCGCCCTCTGCCTGGTAAGTCTTGGCAATAAGGTAGTGGAGGACGGATTTATCCTTAATAGGGTGGTCTCCTTTATTTAAATAGGCTACCAGGGAATCACGGGCCTGGGCGACGTCGTTATCTACCATGTAACGCTGCGCCTGCAGCCTTACATAGTTGAATTCATCGTAGTCAGAGTACTTAAGCAATTTTTCCTGGTAGTAAAGGTCCTTTTCTCTTGCCGGCCCCTTCATCAGGGGGTCCGTTATAGTGAAGGTTAGTCCGTGATAAAGGGTCTGGAGGGTCTGATAATAGCGAAGATTCAGCTTGCTTGTTACCGGACCGTTTTCATCGAAGGCGTTCATTGTCTCCAGCGCCTCTATGTACATACCGGACACCAGATACCTGTAGGCAAGGTCCAGGGTTGCATTTTCTATAAGCTCTACGTTCATAAGCTCGCGCGCGAGCGTGTCTTTCTTATGTGCGTAAAACAGGGCCGAATCTTTGTCGAACAACAGGTATTCGTTGTACAGGTTCTGAAGCAGGGAATAGCGGGATACTCCATTGTCCGTTTCTTTCAGGTCACGGCGGAATTCAGAGATTCTGTTCTCCCTGATTTGGTAATATCTGTCCTTGTTGGCAAGCGCGCGGTCAAGGACACTTAGCGCAGTTTCTACTTCCGGAGCCATGGTCTTGTACTGCTGGCAGGAAAGGGCCAAAACGGCCAGAACGACTGCAATCAATATTGAGCGAAAATGGTGCTTCATGTATAATTTATAAATTTTCTGCAAAAATATACAATTAAAACGTAAAATACAAACGTTTTACCCATCTACTAAAATTTGTCTCGCTCTTTTGGCGTAAATAATTGAAATTAAACGATTTAAATATTTTTTGACCGGGTAGGGACAACTACTAATCTACCAACAAACGTTTTAATTGTCGCACACATATTATAATTTAGCGCATCGAAATTCACCGATAACTAAACCAAAAAATAAATCAAATGTTGCACAAGAAACTGTTCGCTGCACTTGCCATCCTACTTGGTATGGCAGTTTCATTCGGCGCCTATGCGCAGAATATCACAGTGACCGGAACCGTTGTTGACGAACTTGGCCCTCTTGCAGGTGTCGCAGTTCAGTCCAGCGTAGCCAACGCCGTTACGGACGTCGATGGTAAGTTCACCATCAAGGCTCCTTCAAACGGCGAGCTCAAAGTCTCATGCCTGGGATATGTCACTCAGATTGTACCTATCAACGGACGCAGTCAGATCACCATCACATTGGTAGAAGACAGCGTCATGCTGGAAGAAGCCGTAGCCGTTGGTTACGGTACACAGAAAAAGACCAACCTGACCGGGAGGGCACTGAAAAAGGTGCCTAACCAGAAGGCCTCTGACAATTAAGACAATC
>R24__coassemble_254_pt1 | contig 39024 bp, 35 predicted proteins | sample R24__metabat2_low_PE_050 | metagenome-assembled genome bin R24 | reverse complement strand
AATCTGAAATATGCCTAAGCGACTCGACTTTATCCTTAACAAAGATATCCAAAGCTTCAGCTGCAAGGTCACCTCTTGATTGAAGGAATTCTATTTCCTGCGCCAAAAGCTCACTATTAGACATTTCCGATAGAATCCGTCTATTACGCTTATGAATTACAAAGAACAGAGATGCTATAATGAATACAAAACCTATTGCAAATAGAATAAAGATGTATTGCTGACGGGAAGACCTCTCCTTCTGAATGAAGTAACGACTACGATAAAACTGTTCCAGGTTATAAAGAACAGACTTTCTTAATATTGCCGTGTTTAAGCTATCCCTTAAAGCGACCGCGCTATTAAGATAGCTTAACGCTGTCTTATAATCCAATTTTAAATCTGCAATTGAAGCTTTTGTGTAATAATGAGCAATACTGTCATTTCTAGTTTTTAATTTGTTCTCGGCGATACTTATATACAATGATGCAGAGTCTTCCAATCCCCTACGCTGATAAATAATCGCTAATTCTTCAAAATCTTTTAATGATCTCGGCGCTCTGCCGTTCTTGATCAATAACCTATAATACTTCCATGCTGTATCAAAATCGGCATATAACTGGCCTAATGCCGCTTCTGCTTTTGTTCGGTAACAACTATTCTTTATAGATTCATTCTCCGAGTTCCGCCTTAGAACAAAATCAACGATAGAATCAGCCTGATGCCTTTCTTTTAATACGATATGTCTTTTTGCTAAATCCAAACGAGACCAATCCGCGTATATTAAATTATTCTCGGATTCAAAATAATAAATGGCTCGAATGGAATGTTCGATAGATTTTGTTAAATCATAAGTATTTGCGTATACTTCCGATAAATGTTGATTTGCCAAACCGGCGTGATGAAAATCTCGTATTGTTACAGCCAAATCAGAAGCCTCCTCTAGAGCCCATATTGCATTTACAAAATCCTCTGCATTCTCATTAACAACCCCCAAATAATATGCAGATAAAATCTTCTCTTGTATATTCCCGTGTCTATGATAATACCAATATGCAAAAGAGATAATTGAATCGTCTGCCACGTCAATATAATTCAAATCAAGAGCCTTAGTTTTTAGTAAAGAGTAACGGGCCTTAACAGATTTTAACGATAAACTAGAACGGTCGATTTTATCAAGGAGCACAAGGGCGCTATCTGGATTCTTCTTTATAAGTGAATCTACTCTATCTAAATAACCATCAATTACTCTTCTCTGGCAAGAAAAGAGTAATAAAGAAAACGAAAGGAAAAATATTAAAGAATGTTTCATATTTCTTCCACAATGGGGCGGATGATGGCCTCCATCTGGGGGAACTCAATCAGGAAGCCGTCGTGGCCGAAGTGGGTCTGGATCACGTGGAAGTCGGCTCCCATCATGCGAGCCATGGGCTCCATGTCAACGGGCGGGAACAGCAAATCCGTACTTAACGAAATAACTGTTGCAGGGCACTGGATCATCTTCAGTGCCTTTTCTACGCCCCCGCGGTCGCGGCCTACATTTATGCTGTCCACCACATAGGTCAGATACCAGTACGAATAGGCATCAAAATCGCGGACAAACTTGCTGCCCTGATACCTTTGGTACGATGCTGCCTTGTCTGCAAAAACAACGTCCTCTGTATCTTCCCACTGCTTGATGTTATAGCCCTCCTCGCACCTGTAAGACATAATGGCGATGCCGCGGGCGCACTTCAGGCCGGCAAGACCGCCCTTAAGGTCCCTCTTCATGCGGAAGGTAGGATCTGCTTCAAGGGCCATGCGCTGCGTCTCCTCAAAGGCAGTGAGCCAGGGGGTTACGCGGGAAGTGGTAGCCATGAAAACAGCCCTTTTAATAAGCTCCGGGTGCATAATTGCGAACTCCTGGGCATGGAAACCGCCCATGGATGCACCAACAAGAAGGTCTATCTTGCTTATGCCAAGATGCTGGCAAAGCAGGTAAAATGCATTGATGGAATCGCGCACCGTCACCTTAGGGAAGTCAAAATAATAAGGCTTTCCGGTAAGTGGATTGATGCTGGCGGGGCCGCTGGAGCCAAAGCAGGAGCCAAGTGAATTTGCACAAATTACAAAATACTTCTCCGTGTCGAACATAAGGCCCGGACCGGTAATCTGGGCCCACCAGTCACGCGGATCCGCACTGGCAGTAACGGCATGGCACAGCCAGATGACCTTCTGACCATGATATCCGCCCTTAGAGCAGACATAACCAACCTCAAGGCGGGGAAGAACCTGCCCGCCCTCAACGGTAAACGGTTTGTCGTAAACAAATACTTTCTTTTCCATCTGGCGCAAAAATAGTCAAAATTATTCACAAAACTGATAAAAACGGCTATATTTGAAACATGAAAAATTCCTACAAAAGCATAGGCCTGATGTCAGGCACATCGGTGGACGGACTGGACGTGTGCTGCGCCACTTTCAGCAAGCAAAATGGCAAATGGACCTTCAAGATTGACTGCGCCCGCGGCTACGAATATCCGGCAGAGCTGAAGTCCAAACTTGGCAAGGAAGTGCAGAACATGAGCGCGCTGGAATTCATTACCTTCCACAGCCAGTATGGCTTCTTCCTGGGCCAGAGGGTGAACGATTTCATGGCCGAATTCGGCGTTCGTCCGGACATAATCGCATCGCACGGAAGCACCGTTTTTCATGAACCGGCCAAAAAGGTAATGTACCAAATTGGCGATGGTGCCGCAATTGCCGCCGTGACCAAGGAGCCGACGGTATCTGACTTCCGCCGCCTTGACATAATGCTGGGCGGCCAGGGCGCTCCGCTTGTCCCCATTGGTGACGACCTGCTTTTCGGGGATTACGACTATTGCCTGAACATTGGCGGCTTTGACAATATTTCTTTCCGCAGCGGCGACAAACGCATCGCCTTTGACATTACGCCGGTGAATTATGTCATAAACAAGTACTGCCGCAACATTGGGCTGGAGTTCGACCGCGACGGCATTATAGCAAGCAAAGGAACTGTAAATCAGGAACTTAAGAATAAGCTCGACAGTCTGGACTATTACTCCAGGACCTATCCCAAATCCCTTGGCCGCGAGTGGGTAGAAAAGAACGTCTTTCCGCTTCTGGACAATTGCGGCCTTTCCATGGAAGACATGCTCTGCTCTTATTACGAGCATTGCGCATACCAGCTGGCCCGCGTCACGGAGCCCGGCAAAACGCTTCTGGTTACCGGCGGCGGAGCCTACAACAAGTTCCTTATCAGCCGCATGGAAGCCCTGTCCGGCTGTAAGATAATAATACCGGAACCGGCCATAATAGAGTTCAAAGAGGCCCTGATCTTCGCCTTCCTGGGTGTGCTGTACATGGCCGACGAACCAAACTGCCTGGCATCGGTAACAGGAGCAGAAAGAGACAATATAGGAGGAATGTTATTTAAAATATGAGAAAACTGTTGATTTGCCTGGCGGCAGTGCTGGGTGTTGTTGGAACGGCCTGGGGCGCACATCGCGGCGACTCCCTGGCGCAAAAAGAAGAAGTACGTGCTGCATGGCTGGCTACCGTCAAGGGCATTGACTGGCCCCGCCACCAGAAAGACTCGCTGGGCAATCCCATTATAGACCTTCAGGCAGACCAGGAGGCCCTGGTGCAAATGATTACGGCCATCAAGGAAGTTGGCTGCAATACCCTTTACTTTCAGGTTGTATCCAACATGGACGCCCTGTATCCGTCCGACATTCTGCCCTGGAGCTATCTTCCCACCAATATCCCCGGTGAAGACCCGGGCTATGACCCCCTGCAGCTGGCAATTGAGACCTGCCGCAACCTTGGCCTTAAGATTCACGCATGGCTGAACCCCCTGCGCTGCGGTGCCCTTGACCTTCCCCGCGGAGACAGCCATCCGGTAAACGTCCATCCGGAATGGATACGTACTTACAAGGACATGTATTATCTGGACCCGGCTATGCCCGAGGTTCAGGAGCATCTTGCCTCCGTAGTGCGCGAACTTCTGTTAAAGTATGACCTTGACGGCATTCATATCGACGATTATTTCTATCCTGCCGGCTTCCAGAGCGATCCGCTCGATTGGGACGATGCCCGTCAGTACGAGGCCTACATCGCCTCCGGCGGTACAGAGGACCGCGAGCTTTGGCGCTTCCGCAACATCAACGCATGCGTGAAGGCCATGCACGACGCCACCCACGAGACCAGTGACAAAGCCGTTTTCGGCATTTCCCCGGGCGGCCGTCTTGTCAATACCATTGCCTTGTATGCCGATCCCCGTTTCTGGGTGGAAGAAGGCACCATCGACTATCTGATTCCGCAGATTTACTGGCAGCACGGCCATCCTATCGCAGACTTTGCTCAGGTCATGGCATCCTGGGAAGAAATAATGAAGGGCGTGCCTATGTACGTAGGCCTTGCCGCTTACCGCTATGGCCAGAAAGGCTTCAAATCCGTGGACGAATTCCGCCAGCAGATAGACGAATGCCGTGAAGCCCCATGGGTTCACGGCCACGCCTGGTTCTCTGCCAAGTGTATTCTGACAGATGAATTTAAGGCCTTCCTGATGGAAGGCCCTTATAAAGACTAGAGTTTTGACAGGCTGGAACCGCGGCTTATCGATACCGGGTTAATTCTAAGTCCATGGTTGTCTTCGTAGCGGAGGGATGAGGCTCCGCTAAGCTCTACGGAGAGTTTCTCCTTTACGGAAATCTGGCATTTGGATGCGCCGCTCAGGTCTACCGTTGCCACCTTGACATCCGTTTTCAGCAAATCAATATTGCAGGCGCCGGAGCAGTCTATATCTGCGTTGGTAGCATTCCCGGATATCTTCAGGCTGGAAGCGCCGGATGCGTCAAGGTCTAAGCTGCCTGCGTTAAGCTCCAGTGTGCCTTTGGATGCTCCTGACAGGTCCATGTCAACATCGTCCGCCTTGCAAGCTATAGTGAATTTTGAAGCGCCGCTGCAATCAAAATCGAACTTCTTTGCCTCTACGTTCAAGTGGACTATCTTGCTGGCTCCGCTGGACTCAAAAGAGAAGGTACCGTTAGTCTTGAATGTACCCTCGGCGGTTAACTTGGTGGCGCCGCTAAGGCTGACGTCTGTCAGTGTAGGCATTGTCACCTTAGCCCTGGCCACAGGATTCCAGTTGCGCTGGTTGGTAATGCTTCTGGGCAAACCCTTCACTGCTATGCGCAGTTTAGAACCCGACTTTTCTACTACAAGATAAGGAGTAACCTCTGTAGAAACCTCAACTTCTACGGACCAGGTGTTGGACTGGATTACTTCTACCGAGAACTGCCAGCTGACCTCCAATGCACTGAAGTCCTTGTAATCATATGTGAGCTTGTTGGTCTCATTGGCCGCAAAGATACCGGGCGCAGACATTACAAACAAAGCAACTGCCAGGATGATTTGTTTTAAAGCTTTCATAAATGTTTATCTTTTAATTGTTTATCTATTATTACCGAGCCAGAGTCTCTTTGTACTGGACTACTGCATCCAGAAGATTACCGTAGTGTTCCTGAAGGATAGCCACTTTCTCTGCGTCTGAGAGTTCGTCCGGAAGCTGGTCTATAAGGGGAATAGGTTCATTGGTAATGTCTTCTATTACATCCTCTCCGTCATAGGCGGATACTTCCTGACAGTCTTTCTGAAATTGGTTGTAGTATGCTTCGTACACGCCTTCAGGGGTGCTTTCCGCATTGGCGAACCAGTCTGTGTGCTTAACCAGGGCAATTTCTTCTGCCGGCTTTATAAGGACAAAGCCCACGATGATTGCTGCTGCGACGCTGACCGCAAGAGTAATGCGGCGCCAGTTAAGCCTGACTGTCTTTTTCTCTACCAGACCGGCATCTTCCAGCTTGTCCAGAAACCTTAGCTCGTGACCGGAAGCTGGCTCTGCAGCATCCATTTTCCGGCTGTTTTCCTTTATGTATTTTTCAAGATCTGACATAGTGCTATTGATATATTGGCTTTCTTTTTAGTGCTTCTCTTAGTTTTGCCATGCCGCGAGAGACATAACATCTTAAATTCCCTTGTGTTATTCCCGTGTACTGCGACACTTCTTCATAATCAAGTCCTTCTATAAGTACAAGGTCCAAAACAAGGTTGTAAGGCTCTTTCAGCATGCCGATTTCCTTTGCCACCTGCTCCGGTGTGATGGTTTTTGTGTCGATCTCCTCCGTAGTATCGTCAACCTCTTCGGCCGCAAGGGCGGCTTCGTGCAAGAAGGCGGCTTCGCGTTTCTTTGAACGCAGCCAGTCAAGTGACTTGCGGATGGCGGTTCTGGCCAGCCAGGCGCTCTCCTGGGCTTCGTTCAGCCCTTCCGGCTGATTGCTTATGTACTTTAGAAGGGTGTCCTGCATTATTTCTTCTGCGTCAGCGCTGCTTTCTACTATTCGCAGGCTGATGTTAAATATCCGGCGGTAATGCTTCCGGTAAAATGCAGTTGCTTCTTCTCTTGTCATTGTTTGCGTTTTCTATACTTATAACGCCCGCTCTCCTCAATTGTTGCAAGATAGCCAGTTTTTTTTTAACGCCGTCATAAAATGGCAACAATTTTGCAGTTGGCGCAAGCATGAAACGGATTTATGCTCTTATCGTTATGCTTCTTGCCGCCATTCCCTGCATGGCGCAGATAGACATCGCCACTCTGGATGGTAAAACTCCGTTAGGATATTTAAGGCCTTCCGCATTATTCTGCTATTATTTTCACGTATTTATAATTATCTTTGTTGAAAACTCATTTTAACTCTGTAATTATATGAAAACGTTGAATCTATTTACCGGAATTGCTGCGATGCTTCTGGTGGCAGCCTGCGGGAAGAACGAGCCTTCGGTAACCTGGATTGAAGGTCAGGCGGATGAGAACGGAAAAGCCGTTCACGAGATTGTTTTAAAGAATATTCCTGCCGGCGGCAGGGTATGGTTCGCCCGCATTCCTCAACAGATAACCATGCCGGAAGACGCCACCGCAGAAATCAAATTCTACAAAGGAAACAGCTACTACATTGACGTGCCGCAGCACGAAGGTAAAGAGCTGAGCATCAAGTATATATCAGAACTCCTACCCCGCAAGTCATGGGCCCCGGAAGGTTTCTATCTTCAGCAGGAAGGCAAACAGGATATCGCCATAAAAGCAGAATATAAGTTCATAGAAGACAAGACATGGACAGAGCCGGCCGCAGAATGGTTCACCCATACCTATGAGGTCATGCCGGCTGACATCATCCCGTCGGTAAAGGTTGCAGAATACGGGGACGGAAGCGTCACCAAGCCGGACGTATCGATGGTAAAAATAATAGTATCGACGCAACCTCACCCGCAGGGATGGTATAAAATAAGCATCGGACAGGACGAGACTAGCATCGAGGCCTCAGAAGAAGACGGCTTCTACTATGCCCACAATACCTACAACCAGCTGCCGGCACAATTGCCGCCTGTTGTAATTGAAGACTGGCCGGACATCCAGTACCGCGGCTTCATGCTGGACGTAGCTCGCAACTTCCTTCCCAAAGAGGATGTAATGAAGCTCATTGATATGCTGGCCCGCTACAAGGTCAACTATCTGCATCTACACTTCATCGACGACGAAGGATGGAGGCTGGAAATACCTGAGCTTCCGGAACTTACCACCTACGCATCACATCACGCCCTGCCGGTAGAAAAGGACGGCAAGCTTTGGGAGCCCGAGGCTTTGATGCCCGGCACAAGCGGAAGCATTGACCCCGCCGCTTCCGGCACCGGCTTCTATACCCAGGAAGACTTCAAAGAAATACTGCGTTATGCCTGGGAGCGCCGCATACGCGTGCTGCCAGAGATGGACACTCCCGGCCACTCCCGCGCCGCAATCCGCGCAATGGAGGCCTACGAGCGCCGTACCGGCGACAACAGCTACCGCCTGAGCAACCCTGCTGACAGCTCTAAGTACTGCTCTGCACAGCATTTTGACGACAATGTTCTGGACGTAGAATATCCCGGCGTATATAAGTTTATTGAATGCATCTTTGACAACTTCATCAAGCTTTACGCAGAAGCCGGCGTTCCACTGCCTGCCATCCACGTTGGTGGAGACGAGGTTCCTAACGGCGCATGGGCCAGCCGCAGCCGCCTGGAGATGAAGGACCTGTTCATTCGCAGGGTGATGGATATTGCCAGGGCTAAAGGCGTACGTCTGGCCGGATGGCAGGAGATTACCCAGGGTATCAAGCCGGAGACCGCAGAGGCCCTCAAGCCCATGCTCTTCCTGGTAAACGCCTGGAGCACCCGCGGAAAGAACGAACAGCTGCCCTACAAGCTCGCGAACGAAGGCTACCCTACCTGCCTGTCCAACGTTGGCAACCTGTACATAGATTTGGTTTATTCCGACGGTCCGGACGAGCGCGGTCTTACCTGGGGCGGTTACGTTGACGAGCGCAAGACCTTCGCCCTACAGCCGTTCAATATCTATGAGTCCGTAAGATGGAATGACGTTGATACCCCCAAGGATCTGAGCAATGCTTCAGAGGGTAAAACCCTGCTTCAGAACCCTTCCAACATTGTTGGTGTTCAGGTACAGCTTTGGAGCGAGACTTACCGCAACTTCGGGGACTTTACTTATAATATATTCCCTAAGGCTATCGGCGCCTTTGAGCGCGGCTGGAACGCTAACCCTAGCTGGCCTACGGAAGAAGACTTCCGCGCTGCCTGGGGCCGTTTCTACAGCATTCTTGCAACCAAAGAATTCCCTCTCTACGACGCCCAAGGCCTCCGCTACAAAAAGAGATAGGAAATGGACTATATGCCCTGCGGGCCACAAAAAAAGCCGGAAAATTCTGGAGGACAAAGTCCGACACAGGGGGAGGTCGAAGACCGCCTGGGGGGTACGCCCCCCGGTAAATGGACTATATGCCCTGCTGGCCACAAAAAAACCGGAGAGAACTCCGGTTTTTTGTGGTCCCAGCAGGGCATGATCCTGCGACCCCCTGATTATGAGTCAGATGCTCTAACCAACTGAGCTATGGGACCGATATACAGTGATGCCACATAGGACACCACTGCAAATATAACACATTTCCAGTTAGCTCCCAAAAGGGAACGTAGAAAAGTTATACCTTAATCTCGACCTCAACACCTGAAGGAAGCTCAAGCTTCATCAGGGCGTCAACTGTCTTGGCGTTAGAGTCGTCAATGTCAAGGAGACGGCAGTAAGAGTTGAGCTCGAACTGCTCACGTGCCTTCTTGTTTACGAAGGTGGAACGGTTGACAGTGAATATCTTCTTGTCGGTAGGGAGCGGAATAGGACCGCATACCCTTGCACCGGTAGCAGATACTGTGTCGGCGATCTTCTTGGCTGACTTGTCAAGCAGCATATGATCGAATGATTTGAGTTTGATTCTGATTTTCTGACTCATATCAAATTGTATTACCGATTGTTTAACTTTTATTATTCGTCATCAGATACCTTGTAGCCACTCTTCTCTACGATATCCTTGGCAAGGTTGCCAGGTACTTCGGCATAATGGTCGAAGCTCATAGTGCTGGTAGCACGGCCGGAAGAAAGGGTCCTGAGCACGGTTACATAACCAAACTGCTCTGCAAGAGGAACAAAGGCCTTGATGATGCGGGCTCCGTTAGCAGTAGTGTCCATTGCGTTGATCTGGCCGCGACGGCGGTTCAGGTCACCAACAATGTCACCCATGTACTCTTCAGGAGTAACAACCTCAAGGTTCATGATAGGCTCCAGCAGAACCGGGTTAGCTTTGCGGTAAGCGTGACGGAATGCCAGACGGGCAGCAATCTCAAATGAAAGCTGGTCTGAGTCTACCGGGTGGTAGCTTCCGTCAAGGACGGTAACCTTCAGTGAAGGAACCTCGTAACCTGCCAGACAACCGTTTGTCATAGCGGACTCAAAGCCCTTCTGGATGGAAGGAATGTATTCCTTAGGAATATTTCCACCCTTAACCTGGTTGTCGAACTGAAGACCGGTTACACCCTCGTCTGCAGGACCAATCTCTACGATGATATCTGCAAACTTACCACGACCGCCGGTCTGCTTCTTGAAGACCTCACGGTGCTGAACGGTGCTGGTAATGGTTTCTTTGAAGTTAACCTGAGGAGCACCCTGGTTAATCTCTACGCCGAACTCCCTGCGGAGACGGTCTACGATGATGTCCAGGTGAAGCTCACCCATACCGCTGATGACGGTCTGGCCGGTCTCATGGTCACTCTTGACGGTGAAGGTAGGATCTTCTTCTGCAAGTTTGCTGAGAGCGATTCCAAGTTTGTCAAGGTCTCCCTGAGTCTTAGGCTCCACTGCGATACCGATAACGGGATCAGGGAATACCATTTGCTCAAGAACGATAGGATGAGACTCGTCGCAGATGGTGTCACCAGTGCGGAGGTCTTTGAAACCAACGGCTGCGCAGATGTCTCCGGCCTCTACGAACTCGATAGGGTTCTGGTGGTTAGAGTGCATCTGATACAGACGTGCGATTCTTTCTTTCTTGCCTGTACGGGTATTGAAAACATAAGACCCGGCGTCTACTTTTCCTGAGTAAGCCCTCATGAATGCAAGACGGCCAACATAAGGGTCGGTTGCAATCTTGAAGACCAGGCCGCAGAACGGCTCAGATGCTGAAGGTTTGAAGGACTTGTCATCTCCGGTGCGAGGATCGGTACCGTGTACGCTACCCTTATCCAGAGGAGAAGGGAGGTAACGCATAACGCAATCCAGCAGGAACTGAACGCCCTTGTTCTTGAAGGATGAACCGCAGCATGCAGGAACTACCTTCATTTCGATGGTACCCTTGCGAAGTGCAGCGATAATCTCTTCCTCGGTGAGTGAATCGGGATCGTCAAAGAACTTCTCCATGAGAGCCTCATCAAGTTCTGCTGCGGCCTCTACGAGCTTGTTCCTCCAAGTGTTGACCTCGTCAACCATATCCTCGGGAACATCACCAATGGTATAGTTTACAAGTTCCTCTGTTGAATCGTAGAAGATTGCCTTACGAGTAAGGAGGTCTACGATACCCTTGAACTTGTCTTCAGCGCCGATAGGAAGGCAGACCGGAACAGCGTTGGCACCGAGCTTGGTGTGCATCTCCTCTACGCATGCGAGGAAGTCTGCACCTACACGGTCCATCTTGTTCACATAAGCGATCTTGGGAACACCATACTTGTCTGCCTGGCGCCACACTGTCTCTGACTGAGGCTGTACGCGACCAACTGCACAGAATGTTGCAATTGTTCCGTCGAGTACCCTCAAGGAACGTTCTACTTCTACGGTAAAGTCCACATGTCCGGGAGTGTCGATGAGGTTGATCTGGTAGGTACTGCCGTTGTAGTGCCAGAAGGCTGTAGTAGCAGCAGAGGTAATGGTGATACCCCTTTCCTGCTCCTGAACCATCCAGTCCATTGTTGCAGCGCCCTCATGAACCTCGCCGATACGATGAGTCTTACCCGTATAGAAAAGAATACGTTCAGACGTCGTCGTCTTTCCGGCGTCGATGTGGGCCATAATGCCGATATTTCTGGTATATTTAAGATCTCTTGCCACTGTCTTATCTTATTAAATCTGATTAGAAACGGAAGTGTGCAAATGCCTTGTTGGCCTCTGCCATCTTGTGCATATCCTCCTTACGTTTGAATGCACCACCTTCGTTGTTGTATGCAGCCACTATTTCTGCACAAAGTTTTTCTGCTATAGAGTGGCCGGAGCGTTTGCGGGCGAAGGTAATCATATTCTTCATAGAAACTGAAATCTTCCTTTCCGGTCTCAACTCTGTAGGCACCTGGAAGTTAGCACCACCGATACGACGTGACTTAACCTCTACCTGAGGTGTTACGTTCTCGAGTGCCTTCCTCCAAATATCCAGAGGAGCCTTGTCAGAATCCTTCATCTTCTCGCCTACCATATCAATGGCATCGTAAAAAATAGAATACGCGATACTCTTCTTTCCCTGCAACATCAGGTTGTTCACGAAACGTGTAACCTGCACGTCGTGAAACTTGGGATCAGGAAGTAGAATCCTCTTCTTAGGCTTCGATTTTCTCATTGTTTAAAAAAGATTAAATAGGTGAATTACTTCTTAGATTTCTTCGGCCTCTTGGCACCATAGAGTGAACGGGACTGAGTCCTACCCTCTACGCCAGCGGTATCCAAAGCTCCTCTAAGGATGTGGTAACGTACACCAGGAAGGTCCTTTACACGACCGCCACGTACAAGCACGATGCTGTGCTCCTGGAGGTTGTGACCTTCGCCGGGGATGTAAGCATTAACCTCTTTTGAGTTGGTGAGACGTACACGGGCAACCTTACGCATAGCTGAGTTAGGTTTCTTAGGTGTAGTTGTATACACACGTACGCACACACCCCTCTTCTGAGGACATGCATCCAACGCGCGGGACTTGCTCTTTACCTCAAGTCTCTCACGTCCTTTGCGAACTAATTGTTGAATTGTGGGCATAAATGATTGTAAATCTTTAATTTATGTACATTCCCCTAAAATTTGGGGACCGCAAATGTACGAATAATTTTTTAATTCACAAAGTTTTCCACAATCTTGTTGCAGTATTTCCCTATCCTGCAACGTTTTATGCCCTTCTGGAGGGAAAACCCTACATTAAAAATTTAACGTCCCTTTCTTTAGGCCTTTGGCGGTTACGGTGATGGAAATCGGGGCATTCTGCTTCCTGATTATGAAGGAGGCGAGGCCGGCGAAGGCGGGGAGCTCGGGACTGTAGAAGGGTACGTGGCTGGTGGGGTCGCCGGCGTCGGCGGCTACAAACTCAGCACCCTTGACAGAGATCTTAAGAAGGTTGTCGGCCGTAGGAACAACGTTACCGGCACGGTCCTGCACTTCCGCGCGTATATATATAAGGTCCTGACCTGCATAATCTTCTTTAAGGACAATCTTGTAGGCCTTTCCTGTAGTAACAACCTTGTCATGCGCCCACTCCGCACCATTCTTATAGGTTACGACCTCAACGGTGCCGGGCTGGTACACTACATCATCCCAACGGAGACGATAGGTCAAGGGTTCCTTAACCTTCAGGCCCTGCGAAACGCCGTTTACAAAGAGCTCGGCAGAATCGCCGTTAGTATAGACGTGGATGGGGGTTACCTGACCCTCGCGGCCGGCCCAGTTCCAATGAGGCAGGATGTGGGCCACGGGGATGTCCTGACGCCAGCGGGACTGGTACAGCCAGAAACGGTCCTTGGGGAAGCCTGCAAGGTCGATAATTCCAAAATATGAGCTGCGGGAAGGCGGAGGCGTCTGAGCCTGCTCGCGGAGGGCAGCCTCGGCTTTAGCCTTTTCTTCCGGATCGTGGAAATTGGTCAGGATGGACCAGTCCACATTGTAAGGCGTAGGCTCGCCAATATAGTCGAAGCCCGTCCAAACGAACTCTCCAAAAACATAAGGAGCCTGATCTTCATAGAACCACTCATAGTCGGGGCAGGAAGCCCAGCCGGGGGCGTAAAGGTCATAGGAACTTACCTGGAAAGGCGCGCCTTCAGGCCAGCCTGTACCCTTTTCTTCCGTCACCGGGAACTGATACCAGCCGCGGGTGCTGATGCAGGATGCGGTCTCGCTGCCATACACGGGCTGATGCGGCCTGGCCTTATGGAAGGCCTCGTAAGCATGGGGCTTATAGTTGAAGCCATACACGTCGATGGTAGCGGCATAAGGCGAGGTAGAGGCCCACAGGTTATCGTTTCCGGCTGTTGTGGGGCGGGTAGGGTCTTCACGGTGGCAGATGTCGGACAGCTTAATAGGCACCCACCAGCGGGTGGTGTCACCCTGCTCCCCACATTCATTGCCGATGCTCCACATTATCACGGAAGGATGGTTTCTGTCCCTGTGGATCATGGCCACAAGGTCCTTTTCTGCCCACTCATTGAAGAGTTTAGCGTAGCCGTTGGGCTTTTTGGGCCAGGTCCAAGTATCCGTGAGCTCGTCCATCACCAGGAAGCCCATGCGGTCGCAGAGCATAAGGAAGTCCGGTGCAGGAGGATTGTGCGAAGTGCGGATGGCGTTGCAGCCCATTTCCTTCAGAAGCTTAAGGCGGCGCATCCATGCGGTTGTGTTCCACGCGGCGCCAAGTGCGCCGGCGTCGTGATGCAGGCAGACTCCCTTAAGGAAGGTCTTCTGTCCGTTAAGATAGTAGCCGTCCGGGCGGAATTCAGAAGTGCGGATGCCGAAGGGGGTTAGATACTCTTCTTCTGTTCCCAACTCTGTATCAACTGTAGTATAGGCATAATAAAGCACTGGGCTTTCCGGGGACCAAAGCTGGGGCTCACTAATGGTGAATTCTTGCGTAACTACCTGGCCGTCAATTATTTCTTCAAGTGTTGACTGAGCCGTAGCCAGCGGCCTCATACGCGTTCCGCCGGGCGGGACGGGCATAGGATAAATGGCAGTAATAACATTTCCGCCGGCCTTTTTGCCCGTATTATTCCTTAAGGTTATGGCGATGGAAGCTTTGGCAGCATCTTCACGGACGTCGGAAACCACCACGTTCGTGCCCCAATGACCAATGCCCACGGGGTCCTGCACATCCAGCCAGACATTGCGGTAAATGCCGCCACCGGGGTACCATCGGCTGCTGTTTTCCGGATTGTCAAGATCTACCCTTATTTCATTGGCGCCCTCCTTTACAAAAGGAGTCAGGTTTACGGCAAAAGAGGCATAGCCGTAAGGCCAGCCGCCGGCAAGGGTGCCGTTGCAATACACCTGGGCATTGGAAAAAGCACCATCGACCTCAAGCACAAACTGCTTCTGTGCTTCGATTTGCCCAGTCGTCACTTCAAATGTCTTGGCATAGGATGCCTGCCCCCACCAGGCCAGTTTGCCGGTTTCTCCGGGATAAACCTGCTGGAAAGGACCTTCCACACCCCAATCATGGGGCAGGTTAACGGTACGAGTCTGGCCGTCCTTGGTAAAAGACCAGCCATCGTTAAACAATTGTCTATGAAGTGTTTGAGCGCCTGCGGCGGCAGCTGTAGCCAAAAGGGCCGCTGCTAAAAGCATCTTTTTCATCGCCGGAATTAACTGTTAAGGTGAATGTGGATGAGCTCACGCTTAAGGGCGGTGCCAAAAGCGTATTCGCCGTAATCTACGTAACGGTCTACCATATAAAGGGTCTCGCGCTTGAACAAGCCGTTTTCTTCTTCGTTCAGCTCTTGCAGGCGCTCAAGGCTCTCTTTTGGAATGACCAGATGGCAGGGAATTATAACAGGAATAGGGTTCAGGCCTATGGCGTGCGCAACAGCGCGCACGCCGGGGCCTTTACCCAATGACTCTGCAAAGTCTGTGTAGCAAATTAGTTTTACGCCGTTTTCGGCCGGATGAGTCAGGTCAAAGAGCGCCTTCCATACAGTCTGCTGGAAAGGTGTTCCAAAGACCATGAGATCATCCCAGACAAGGTTCTGAGACAACTGGAACAGTTCCGTAACAGTAATCTTACCGGTCTCTACCTTGCCGAATTTGGAAGGAGAAAAGGAAGAAATTTTCGCAAGCAAGGCTGCAGCCCCTTTATAGTCAATTGATACCGAGGCGATCTTTCCGTCTACGCGGGTCAAAATCCATTCTTTTTCTCCTTTCATGATTGTCAGTCGTTATTCATTTCTATGATATCCGGCTGCCATCGCTTACTGCTTCCAAGGAGCCACTCGCTGAAGTAATCTGCCAGGCGCCAGAAGAAGTATTCATTCATGTCCCCGAAGCCATGACGCTGACCGGGAAGTACAAGAAGGTCGAAGCGTTTGTTAGCACGTATCAGGGCATTTACGACCCTGATTGTGTTGGCCGGATTTACATTATTGTCCATATCGCCGGTTACAAGCATCAGGTGGCCTTTCAGGCGTGATACAAGCTCCTGGTTGGTCTTGACGCTATAGACGAAGGTTGTGTCGCCCTTGTCTATCTTCTCCAGGATACCGTGATGCTGCTCGCTCCACCAGCGGTTGTAAATGCTGTTGTCGTGGTTGCCGGCGCAGGATACAGCTGCCTTGAAGAAGTCCGGATAAGTAAGGATGGCTGCCGTTGACATGAAGCCGCCGCCGGAATGTCCGTGAATGCCCACGCGGGTGCCATCTATATAAGAATACTTGCCGGCAAGCTGCTGGATGGCATATTTCTGGTCTTCCAGGCCATAATCCCTCATATTGCCGTAGCCGTAGTTGTGATACCACTTTGACCTGTCCGGATGGCCGCCGCGGTTACCCACGGTGATTACAACAAAGCCAATCTGCGCAAGGCGCTCCAGGCGCAGGAAGCCGCGGCTCCAAGAGATGTTGTTAGCCTCTACCTGCGGGCCGGGATATACGTAATCAATTATAGGATAAGTCTTTGTGGAGTCAAAGTCAAAGGGTTTGTACATTGCGCCGTAAAGGTCAGTAATGCCGTCGGCGGCCTTAACCTTGAAGCGCTCAGGGAACTTGTAGCCGGCAGCCAAAAGCAGTGAGAAGTCAGCCTCTTCAAGCTCACGTACCTTGCGGCCCTGAACGGCGTCGTAAAGAGCCACGGCGGGCTTTGCATCTACGCGGGAGTAGTTGGCCACGAAGTACTTGGCATCGAAGCTGGGCTCGGCAAGAACGTCCATATCGGCCATATCAAGCTGCTTGATTGCACCACCTGTAAGAGATACCTTATAGTTGTGGGTCTGATAAGGATTCTCACCTTTATTGACGCCGCATGCGCCAAAGAGCACGTAGCCGGCGGCCTCGTTCACACCAAGGACATCGTTCACATGGTATGCACCCTCTGTCAGGTTGCGAACCAGGGTACCATCGGCATTGTACAGATAAAGGTTGGCCCAGCCGTTACGCTCGCTCCACCAGATGAACTGGCTGCCGCCCTTGATAAAATAGGGCTCGCGGGTCTCTACATAGGTGTTGCTGCGCTCCTTGGCCACAACGTGGGTAGAGTCAGCTTTAATGCCTACGTAGCACAGATCCTGGCGCTTGAGGTCACGGCTCCTTCTAAGCAGATAGAAACCATTATTGTCTCCAATCCAGCGGCAGCAGTTGAAGTCTGTGTACTTGAATTCGGCCGTCTGGCGGGCGGAAGGAATGTCTCCGTCCTGGTCTTTGAATGCGTTCCAGGCAACCTTGTGAGACTTTCCGGAGGGCATTTCAAAAATGTACAGGGCACCATCGGGACCGGGTTCGCCCGGCATCTGGTACTTGTAGGTCTCAAGCTCCGGACGCGGACTCTTTACAGAATTGATTACCCAGAAGTCCTTAACCTTGGACATATTCCAGCGGATAATGGCAAAGTGCTTGCTGTCCGGGGACCAGTGGGCCGGGTAAACAGACCTTCTGACGGTTGAGTCAGTTTCCTTGTCACCGCTGTAATTGTTGCCGTTCCAGCTATGATTGGACGTTCCGTCCTTTGTAAGGGCATGCTCTACGATTGTAGAATCCTTCGGGTCCTCCGCCATCTTGCGGAGTGAAGTTGAATCTGCCCAGTAAAGATTATGATTCTTGACATACAGGCCGATCTTTCCGTCCGGAGACACATTCACGAAGTCGGGGTACTTTTTCTTCCTGCCCTCTTTTTCTTCCGTCAGGGCCGATGTGGCTATGTCATAGCGGAAGTGATAAACCTTCTTGATGGTCTTGGTAGAATCCTTGGGATCCTTGGTATCGGCCGTACTAGTCACGTCAAAAAGGAAGTATTTGTCCTTTTCCAGACGCAAATCCTGTAGCGGCAGATGCTTTGCCTCGAACGGATCTTTTACGATCTCTGTTATCTGCATGGCCAGGCGGTCAAGGTCGAACATCTCACGGCGCGTCCCGGCATCCGGATCAACGATATAATATTTTGTACCTTCCGATGTCTTCCAGCTGTACCAGAATTTGTTGCTGTAGCGGAACCATTCCGGACTAATACGGGTAGAAAATACCATCTGGTTCACCCTCTTGGCGGTGAACCTTGCCGCCTGCTCATAATTAGGCTCCTGGCCTGCTGCAGAGAATGCGAACAGGCCGCTCAGAGCCAACATCAAAATCTTCTTCATCAATCTCTCTTACTTATTCTGTGCCTCCTTGTTGGCAGCTTCAATCATTGCTTCATTAGCATAAATATAAACTTCTACGCGACGGTTCTGTGCGCGGCCTGCTGCTGTTGAGTTGTCTGCAACGGGGTATTTGTATGAATAGCCCTCTGCCCTCATTCTGGATGCGGCCATACCGCAGGACTGAAGGTAGTTTGCTACGCTCATTGCGCGCTCAAGGGAGAGCCTTTCATTAACTGCGTCGCTGCCGGTATTGTCTGTATGGCCTGCAATTGCAAGATCAGTGTCAGGCATATCCTTCATCTTGTTGACGAAGTTAAGCAGCTGGGCCTTTGATGCATTGTTTAGGTCGCTCTTACCCGTTGCGAAGAGAATTCCGCTGTCGAAGGTGATCTTGATGGCCTCAAGACCATTGGCATCCTTGATAGTCTCTACCTTTGCATTTTCCAGCGCTGCAAGCTCTTCTGCCTTCTTGTCCATCTTGTTACCGATGATGGTTCCGGCACCTGCACCTACTACCGCACCGATTGCTGCTCCTATGGCAGCACTTTTACCGTCTTTGCCGAAGAGGGCGCCAAGCGCTCCACCAAGTACGGCACCGCCGCCGGCGCCTATGGCTGCACCTTTCTGAGTGTTATTCTGAAGAACACCACAACTTGAAATAAGGATCATGCCGCAAAGGACAATAGCAATGTACTTTCTCATAAGTATAAAATATTAATTAATTTTCTTTCAGTGGGTAAATATAACATTTTTCTTTTAAAAATCCTATCTTTGCAGTCCCATGAAAGCGAAGAGTAAAGTACAGATAAGCAACCGTCGCGCCAGCTTCGACTACGAGTTCCTTGAGACCTTCACGGCCGGAATCCAGCTGGTTGGAACGGAAATCAAGTCCATCAGGGCCGGAAAGGCCTCCCTGGTGGATGCTTTCTGCTATTTTGATACCCGCGGCCAGCTGTTTGTAAAGGGCATGAACATTGCCCAGTACTTCTGGGGTTCCTGGGGCCAGCACGAGCCCGTTCGGGACCGCAAACTTCTTCTTACCAAACGCGAACTCCGCCATCTTCGCCAGGAAGTCAAACTCAAAGGCAACACAATAGTCGCTGTCAAACTGTACATCGCAGAGAACGGCTACGCCAAGCTTGTCATCGCCCTTGCCAAAGGCAAGAAAGAATACGACAAGCGCAACTCCATCAAAGAAAAAGACCTCCGCCGCGAACTGGACAGAGGGCTATAATTCCAAATCTACATCTCGAAGTCGGGGAGGGAGACGCTGTGGCGGGGGCCTTCGACGGAGCGCCAGTAGTCGGCGTCGAAGGAGGCGGGGCTGCGGAGATGCCCGATCTGGTCGGGCATGACGGAAGCGTTGGCCGGGGCAGAAGCGGCGGCCGGAGCAGAAGCGTTGGCCGGGGCAGAAGCGTTGGCCGGGGCAGAAGCGTCGGGCATGACGGAAGCGTCAGCCATGGCAGCAGCGTCGGCCGGGGCGGAGGGCAGGCGGAAACAGAGGTAAGTTATCTTGTAGCCCTGCCTTGAAAACATTGTCTCGTAGTAAGTCTTAACTTCGCGCACCTCCGGACGGATTTCACCCGTGTGCGCAGGCCCTGCGAAGCCGGAGGGCTCTGTGCCCGGAAGCGTAAGTTTTCCGGACACACTGCCCTCCGGCGTGGAAGCATAAAGGTCTGATGTAGCCGCAAGAATCTCCAGATTATTCTCTTTGCAAACAGCCAAAGTATATTCGTACAAGAAACGACTGTCAGTCTTAAGATGAATCATTCCGCCAGGAGCAAGGAACTTACGGTAACGCTCAAGGAACATCGGGCAGCTAAGACGCGAATTCTCATGATTAAGCTGCGGGTCAGAGAAGGTAAGCCAAATCTCTGACACCTCTCCCGGAGCAAAATAAGCCTCAATAAACTCAATCCTGGTACGCAGGAAGGCAACATTTCCCATATGGTTAACAGTAGCCTCCTTGGCACCCTTCCAAAGACGCGCACCCTTAATATCCACGCCAATGTAATTGAAGTCAGGATGACGACGGGCAAGGTTGATGCAATACTCGCCGCGACCACAGCCAAGCTCAAGAACTATCGGCCTGGGAGCATCGAACATCTGACTGTTCCAATTCCCCTTAACCGGATGATCCTTCAGAAGAAAGTCCTTGCCACGGCCGGCCAGAACCTCGTCCGCCGCCGGCTGAAGCAAACACTTGAAAGTCTCGTTCTCTGCGAATTTCTTAAGTTTACCGTGTCCCATTTTCCCTTATAAGACGGAGCCCGGCTCCGGTTATATTATACTTCTCTTTATTCTGATGTCCGATGTTTACCGCAGCCCTCCAAAGGCCATAAGTTACAGGCCTGAAGTCCTTCCTCAGCGTCCTGCAAAGAGCTCTGTCAGAAACATTTACCCCATAGAGCACTAGAGTCTCGCTATAAGGCACCTTGTCCGGAGACAGATAATCCATCCTTACAGTAAGGCTGTCGCCCGGAGCCAGCATATCGTCCGCATAAACGTACAGCTGAAGGCTGTAAGCGGTAGAATCTGACATGTCAAGGGAGTACTCTGCATAGCCGGCATCGTCAAAGAAAGAAAAGAGCTCGTCAGATACCGGACGGCCGCAGGAAGCCAGCATGAACAATACCGGCAAACAACTGATAATCAGTCTCATCCCTGCTGCTTGCGACGCCTGTTATTGCCGCCGCGGCCATTACGGTTCTTCTTACGCTCCGGCTTGTCAAAGCGGGTTATGCTGTCGTCGCCCACAGACGTAACAAAGACAGGCAGCGACGGCTCCGGTTCAAGTTTGAGGGATTCGGGACGAATACCGTTGCGGTTCATCTTGATAATCTCCCTAACCTCGTATGCATCAAGCGGATAGATATTTACCAACGAATTCTTGTCGTAAGAGAAATACATCAGCTCACGCAAGATGTCAGTCTTGACAAGATAAGCCAGGCCGTCCTCGAACTCCAGCGGCTCGCTTACCTTAGGCAGGCGGCTCTGGGCATCCATGTAATTGGCCACCTCGAAGTTAAGGCAGCACTTGAGCTTGCCGCACTGGCCGGCCAGCTTCTGCGGGTTAAGAGAAAGATCCTGAACCCTTGCGGCCGTTGTGGTAATGGACTTGAACTGGGTTATATAATTGGCGCAGCAAAGCTCCCTGCCACAAACGCCAAGACCACCAATCAGACCGGCCTCCTGGCGGGCGCCGATCTGCTTCATTTCTATGCGGATACGAAACTCCTCTGCAAAGACCTTAATCAGCTGGCGGAAGTCTACGCGGCCGTCGGCAATGTAGTAGAAAATTGCCTTGGTTCCGTCGCCCTGGAACTCTACGTCGCCAATCTTCATCTCCAGTCCCAGTTCTACGGCAATCTGGCGGGCACGGATCATGGTCTCCTGCTCACGCGCAATGGCCTCCTGCCATTTTTCAATGTCGAACTGCCTTGCCTTGCGGTATATCTTCTTGAATTCGTAAGTCTTGGGGTCGATGCCCTTGGCGTGCATCTGGCGGCCCACAACAGGACCTTCCAGGGTGATGATACCAAGGTCGTGGCCGCTCTGAGCCTCAACAATAACAAGGTCTCCCATCTTTACGTTCTGTCCGGACGCATTGATATAGAAGCCCTTCCTGGTATTCTTGAAGCGGACCTCGAAGTAAGATTCGTATTGCTCCTGGTTGACTCCTGCGAGCCAGTTATATGTTTCCAGCTTGCAGCAGCCGTGACGGTACTCGATAGCCGGCTGGCCATCGTCAGTATGGCTCACGGTGCATCCGCGGGAACAGTCAAACTTTATATTTTCGTTTTCGTGCATTCGAATAAGCGGTTTACAAGGTTGCAGAAAATTATCTTTGCAAGAACGTTGCGCTCAAGCAAAAACGCGGCACGGCCAATAGCTGCCCCGGCGGCCTCTGCAAAGCCGTCCGGCAGCTTCTGCACTGCGCTTCCGTACCACGCCGCATCGCCTTCTTCTACTGAAGAAAGCTGCTGCAGTCCGCGGCGGTAAAGCATAAGCGAGCGAACGCCTTCTCCTGCAAATATACAAAAAGCTTTCTGTTTTTCACGGGATTCCAAACCGGCAAGGGCCTCGCCAAGCTCAAGCGAGCCTGCCAAGTCGCGAGCTATTAACCTCTCTATCAAGGATTTAAACAGCTCGTCGTACAGAGAAGTTTCTGCATCGTCGGAATCTGTATATTTCTGAATTTTAGCTTTTTCTTCTTTAGTAAGCGGCATCACCCTCATGCCCTGGCAGCGGGAGGTGATGGTTGTAAGCACACTCTCCGGGCTATGGGTAATAAGGATGAAAAGTGTTTTTTCTGCGGGCTCTTCCAGCGACTTAAGCAGCATGTTGGCCGTCTGCTGGTTCATTTTTTCCGGCAGCCATACAAAGATGCCTCGCCAGCCGTCGGTAACCGGGGCCAGGGACAGCTTCTGCATTATGGCTTTACCCTCTGCCACAGAAATGAGGCCGCTTTTCTTGTCTATTCCAAGGGCGGCAGAAAGCTCATTCTCTGCAAAATAAGGGTTCTTCAGGACCAGCTCCTTGAAAAGAGCCGAATATGCGTCGCAGGTAAGGTCTTTGGCTGCGCCGCTGACCTTTGTTCCGGAAGTGATTGGGAAGCTGAAGCGAAGGTCCGGATAAGTAAGTCGCTCTATCTGTCCACAGTTGCGGCACTGCCCGCAGGAGTCTTCTTCTCCCCTATCCTGACAGTTGAGGTATTGCAGAAATGCCAGGCCAAGGGCAAGAGCCCCGCAGCCCTCGTTCTCGTACAGCATTATTGCATGCGGAACGCGGCCGCTCTTAGCCATGTTGATCATGGCCCTCTTTACGTCTGCGTTGCCCGGAATATCTGCAAATCTCATTGATACTTAATTATTTATTCCTATTGCCGACATAAGCAGCCAGCATAGAAAGATAGAATTTTGCCTTGCCTTTGGGGAAGGCATCAAGAGCCTTTACACCCTTTGCAAGATAGGCATTCATTGCCTCTTCTGCATAGTCGATGCCGCCATTCTCCCGCACAAAAGTGCTGATTGTCTTTTGTGCCTCACTGCCCGGCTCGATGCCCTTAACCATCTCCCTTATCCTCTGCTCCTGCGAGGGGCAGGCCTTCATGGCGCCCAGCAGCGGCAAGGTAATCTTCTTTTCAAGAAGGTCCTGGCCAAGCGGCTTGCCAAGGGTTTCGTCGCCCTCGTAGTCAAGGATATCGTCCTTAATCTGGAAGGCGATACCAAGGCTGCGGGCGAATTCGCCGGCTGCAGCCTCCTGCTCCGGAGTAGCGCCGGCAGAAATAGCTCCCGCAAGGGCTGATGTCTCAAAGAGCGTCGCCGTTTTGTCGTATATGATACGGTAGTACTCCTTTTCCGTAGTGGCACCGCCTTTTGCCATCTCCAGCTGCAGCATCTCGCCCTCGGCAAGCTCGGATAGAGTCTTGCCAAACAGGTTCATTACGCGGGATGAATTCTCTGTCGCGTCCAGGATGCGGGCAATGCCCTTTACCAGCCAGAAGTCGCCCAGCAAAACGGATGGACGGGGGCCAAGTATAGAACTGATGGTAGGAACGCCACGACGGCTGTCAGAATTGTCGGCAACATCGTCGTGAAGAAGGCTTGCATTGTGGATGAGCTCGGCTGCAGCCGCAAAATTGATGGTATTGTCATTGATGGATCCAATGGCATCGGCCATAAGCAGGGTGATCATGGGCCTTACCATCTTGCCCTTGTGCTCAAGGATATGACGGTTGCACTTTTCAAGAAGCGGGATGTCGGTACCGAGCGACTTCTCTACAAGAGCAGCCACCCGGCCCATATCCGCCTTTATGTAAGCCTTCAGTTCTTCCATTAAAAGAATACGGTCAGTGAAATGGCAAGGCCGTCAAAGTTGTCTTTGTTCTTGATGGCCTGGCCGGCAGCGCTGGTTACGGTTACATCCGGACCAAGGTTGCCAAGGTTCTTGAAGTATTTGGCTGCAAGCTGGAACTTCATTATGTCGATACCGAAACCGACTGCATAACCATATTCAAGTTTGCTCTTGAAGTCGCTGTCGCCGAAGTGGGTGATAGCCTTGCCTGCAAGCTCTCCCACTTTCTCGTTTACCGCATAGCCAAGGAAGCCCTGGACAAGTGCGTAAGGACGAAGGAGGATGAGGTCAAGACCCCACTGAAGCTCAAGAGGAAGCTCAAGGTAGCCGTATTTTACGTCAAAATTTCCGTCTGTTCCAACATTACCCTGTGAATCTGACAGTAGAACACTCTTTGCCTTTGTTCCTTTTACCTGATACAGAAGGCCTGTCTGGACGGCGAAGCCTGAAGGAAGGCCAAGCTGCAGTGCCAGACCTGCGTGATAAAAGCTGGCCTTGCTTGTCTTGATATTCTTAAGCGAGGTGCTGGAAGAGGTGAAACCTCCGGTAACACCAAACCTGAGCTGAGCGCTTGCCACCATGCCGGTGAAGGCAAGAAGCAAAGCTGCCACTAATAGTTTCTTAGTCATAGGTTTATGATTTTTTAAAGAAGTTCTTCCAAAATGCTCTTGATTTCAGCCTCGGAGACTACGCCTACGGTTCTCTTTGCAATCTCTCCGTTCTTGAAGAAGATAAGGGTAGGGATGCTGCGGATGCCGTACTTGATGGCGATGTCCTGGCAGTCGTCGACGTTGCATTTTACAACCTCTACTTTACCCTCGTACTGCTCTGCGATGTCGTCTACAGTGGGGGAAAGCATGCGGCAGGGACCGCACCAAACGGCCCAAAAATCTACCATTATCGGCTTGTCAGAAGCCAGAATCTCTGCAAAATTGCTGTTGGTTGCTATCTTTGCCATAATCTTGTAAATATAAAGTTTCTAAATATTGGATTCAATCGGCCAGGAGTAAGCCCGCAGGCCAAGGTCCTGGAATTGCTCATCTTTCTTGCGGAGTGCCTCCATTATGTCTTTGCACAGGTTATCCGGCACAGCCGTAAATAAGGCATGGTTCTGGGTAGGCCAGGCGTGGCTTCCAAGATGGGGTTCGCCATCTACGGAACCACGGCCGCCGACATCCACCCATTTGGTATAACCCCTCTGGCCGAACTTCTCCAGAACCTCTACAATTTCCTCATTGTAGGCCTGATTGTATGCTATAAATATTGCTTTCATAAATATCTGATTATCAGTTATTTCTCTGCGGCGGCAAGCTTAGCTTCGCGGCGGGCCTGACGTTTTGCCTTACGCTTCTCTTTATGCTCGTAGATACCGCAGTAAAGTGTAGGGATAATACCAAGGGTGATGATGGTAGAAATGGACAGACCCCAAACCACTGTCATACCCAGTGAGCGCCACATTTCTGAACCGTCACCGGTACCGATAGCCATTGGAACCATACCCAGCACGGTGGTGAGGGTAGTCATAAGGATAGGACGCAGACGGCTCTTTGCAGCAGTGATGGAAGATGTCCTTACATCCATTCCCCTCTCCTGGCAAAGTATGGTGTAGTCAATGAGCACGATACCGTTCTTAACCACAATACCAAGCAGGATGATGATACCGATCATGGCCATTACGCCAAGTGCGGTGCCGGTAACCCAAAGGCCGATCAGCACGCCCACAAGGGCGAACGGAATGGAGAACATGATTACGAAAGGACCCATGAACGACTCGAACTGGGAAGCCATAACCATGTAAACCAGAATCACAATCAATATCATAAGGAGGAACATATCGCCGAACATATCCTGCTGATCCTCGTAGTCACCGCCGATGGTAACGTTGATGTTGGAAGGAATCACAACCTTCTCTAAGGCCTCGTTGGCTACTGCTACACCGTCGCTGAGGGCATAGTTGGTTGCAATAATACCGGTCAGGGAGATATAACGTTCACGGTTCTTACGCTGGATGGTAGGCGGAACCTTATCCTCTACTACGTTGCCAAGGTCCTTGATGCGGACACCTGCTCCGGCTGGAGTGTAAACGATTATATTGCCGATACTTTCCGTACTGTTACGGAACTCAGGTGCATAACGTACGCGGATGTCGTACTCTTCACCCTCTTCACGATAATGGGAAGCGACGCTACCGCTCATCGCAGAGCTGACTGCAGCTGCGGCAGTAGTTGAAGTAAGGCCGTTAAGAGCAAGTTTGTGACGGTCAAAGTCTACCTCATATTCAGGAGTGTACTGGTCACGGCTGGGAACCACCTGTGCAAATACACCGGTAGAATCCATATAGGCCTTGAGAGCCCTTGCAACCTCTTCTGTCTCTTCAAAATCGTATCCATAAATCTCTACGCTGATGGATGCGGCACCGCTCATTCCGCCTCCCTGGCCCTCGGTTACGTTGGCCTTGCGGACCTCCGGGAAGGAAAGAATGTCGGCACGGACAATATCCACAATCTCTGCACCCGTACGCTTACGTGAGCTCTTAGGACCGGCATTGATGTTCATTGAGATAATGTGGGTACCGTTAGCCTGCATGCTGGCAAAGGCATTGTCAGAATCTGCCTGTCCAAAACGGTAGTTAAATACCTGAATCTCAGGAACATCGGCAGCAATCTTCTGATAAATACGGTGAGCCACATCCCTTGTCACATCCTGTGAGGTACCAATAGGAAGCTCGATAGTGGCGCTGATTCGGCCCATATCGGAACGGGGGAAGTATTCAGTCTTGACGTTTCCGCCAATGAATACAATAACGGCAATGAAGATGATAAAGGCGCCAAGGAGCACCCTCTTCTTATGACCCATACACCAGGAAATGAACTTTGAATATCCATGGGATACCTTGTCCAGGAACCTGTTGATAGGGTCAAAGATGAAGTGATATACCTTTCCGCTCTTATTCTCGTTACCCAGCATCTTGGAGCACATCATAGGCACCAGTGAAAGGGCGGCGGTGGTAGATACTATCATGATGATGCTCACGATCCAACCCAGCTGCTTGAACATGATACCTGCCATACCGGGGATCATGGTAAGGGGCAGGAACACGCAAAGCATGGTAAGGGTGGATGCGATAACGGAGATACCCACCTCTGAGGTGCCGTGTACGGCAGCCTCTTTAGGTTTTTCGCCACGCTCAAGGTGCGTAGTCACGTTCTCCAGCACCACAATTGCATCGTCCACCACCATACCGATCGCAATGGACAAGGCCGACATTGAAATAATGTTAAGCGTATTGCCGGTTGCAAACAGGTACATGAGGGATGCCAGCAGGGCGATAGGAATACTCAAAATGACGATGAGGGTTCCTTTCCACCTGCCCAGGAAGATGTACACAATGAGCATAACCACCAGGAAGGTGATCATGATGGTTTCCTTAAGGGAGTTGATGGTACGGATGATGTTGTCCGATGTATCGAAGACAACGCCAAACTCGATATCCGGAGGAAGGGTTGTCTTAATTTTCTCCATGTTGGCGTTAACTTCCCTAACGACATTCACAGAGTTGTAACCGGACTGCTTCTGGATCATGATAAGCGCACTGTTGAGGCCTCCGGTGAAGGATTCCTGGGAGCGCTCCTCAAGGCCGTCGTTAATACGAGCCACATCCCTAAGGTAAATAGTATTGGCACCATTGTGACCTACTACAAGGTCAAGAAGCTCGTTCGGATCCTTGAATTCCTTCTTTACACGAAGGGTGTAAGTTTCTGATCCAATGTCGATGCTTCCGGAAGGAACGTTCTTGTTCTCCGCTGCAATGATGGAAGCCAAAGTACTGATAGACAGATGATAAGCCTCCAACTTTGTAGGGTCGCAATAAACCTGGATTTCACGCTTGGGGGCACCGATTACGCTCACGGTACCTACGCCGCTCACGCGGGCGAGCGGGGTGGCGACCTTGTCGTCCAGGATCTTATCCAACGCCGATGCACTCTGCCTTGCAGTAGCAGAAAGCATCAGGATAGGGATATCATCGGCGCTGAACTTGAAGATGACGGGGGATGATGCACCATCCGGCAGAGTAGATGAAATCATACTCAGCTTGTCTCGCACATCATTCGTCGCTTCTTCTATGTCAATTCCGTATTCGAACTCCAGCGTAAGGAAAGAAAGGTTCTCCCTTGACTGTGAGGTGATATTCTTAAGATTGCTGACACCGTTGAGGGTGTTTTCCAGCGTCTTGGTAAGGTTGTTCTCTACGTCTTCCGCACTTGCGCCTGGATAGGAGCTCATCACCATGATGGTGTTGGACTCCACGTCCGGGAAGAAGTCAATCGGCAGCCTGGACAAGCAGAACAAGCCCAGGATGGCGAAGGCCAGGAAGACCAGGAATGTGGTAACCGGCTTGTTTACCGCCGAACGATAAATACTCATTTACAGGCCTCCTTCTTACTTGTTGATAATGTTGACCTTGGCTCCTTCTTTAAGAGCTGCGGTACCTTTCACTACAATTACGTCACCCTCGTTCACGCCTGAAAGGACCTCGTACTCGAAGTTGTTGTGAACGCCAAGCTCTACCGGAACAAAGTTCACGGTACCTTCTTTATTAACCTTGTAAACGAACTTCTGGCCGGTTCCTTCCTGCTTTACGATTGCTTGGTCGGGCAGAACCACGCTGCGGTTCATACCAAAGGTGATGGTAACGCGGGCGTACATGCCGGGACGGAGCACCTTGTCTGCATTGGGAACCTCTACCTCTGCTTGGAAGGTGTGGGTAGTGGCGTCGATGGTAGGATACAGACGGCTGATGTGGCCGGTGAAGTGGCGGCCGGGAAGGGCATCCACGGTAATATCAATCTTGTCTCCCTTCTTAACCTTGGTATATTCGCTTTCTGAAACGCCTACAAGCATCTTCACGGGAACAACCTGCTGGATGGTGTACAGGGGCTTGCCAACTGAATACATATCACCGTTGTCATAGTTGCGTGCGGTTACAAAACCGGTAATAGGAGCACGCAGGATGGTGTTTTCAAGAAGGTTCTCATAATTGGTCTTGCGAACCTTGTATGCAAGTTCCATAGCCTCGTAGTCACTGCCGGACACGCCGCCCTGCTGGTACAGAGCCTTGATACGGCTGAACTCGGTGCTGTCGTTCTGAAGCTGAAGGCGGAGCTGCTCAAGCTGGAACCTGTCCATCTCTGCCAGCACCTGGCCCTTGGATACATAGTCGCCGATCTCTGCATAAACCTTGCGGATACGTGAACCGCTCTGAGGGGCGATATTGTTGATGGCGAAAGCCTCTATTGTGCTTGAATATGAGCTCTGCTGCGGAACATCAGAGAATGTTGCGCTCAGGACCTCTACGTTGTGGGCCTGCTCTTCCTTTGCACCCATTGCCGGAGCGGGAGCTGAATTGCCGCCGCCGCAAGACATTGCCATGGCAGCGCCAAGGCCAAGAACGATTGTTTTAAGGATAGTATTTTTCATATCTCTTCTATTTTTCTTCTGTTTCGATGAAATCCCTGCCAATCACCTGCTCCAGGGATGCTTTTGCGTTGATAAAGTTGTAAATGGCCTGACTGCTTGACAGGCGTGCCTGGGTAAGGACAAGCTCTGCGTCGTGCAGGTCGGTAAGGGTGCTCTTGCCAACATTGTAAGACTTCTGGGAGATGTCGTATGCCTTCTGGGCAAGCTCTACGGCCTCCTGTGCGGAGTCGTAGCTCTTCATGTTGGTCTCCATAGTGTTCAGGAAAGAGCGAATGGAAATCCTTAACTGGCGCTCCGTGTCTGCGCGGCTTATGTTAAGGGACTCTTGCTGGATCTGCGCCTGACGAACGTCTGAATGACGCTTGCCACCTGAGAAGATGGGAATGTTAAGGCTGAGTCCTACATAAGAGTAAGGGGTCCATTTGTACTGGCTGAACTTGAAGTCGTTTGTCATTGCGTTCATACTGTAAGAGAACGATACTGACAGGGTGGGCAGATAGGCATATTTCTGCATCTTAACGGTGGATGCAAGCTGCTCTGCCTGAATGGCCAGCTGACGCATTGTGGAGTTGCGGTCCAGGTTGACGTCGTCGTTTTCGTGGATGTCGCGGAACATGTGCTCTGTATAGTCGGACAGCTTGCCGACGATGTCCAGGTTCATGTCAAGGTTTACACCCATGACAGCCTTAAGCTGCCAGAGGGCCAGCATGATAGAGTTTTCTGCATTGTAAACGTTAGGAATAGCGGATGCCACATTAGCCTTGGCGCGGGTAAGTTCAAGCTCTGACACCTTCTGTACGTCGTACTTGCGCTGAACCTGAACCAGGTTCTCCATTGCGTTCTCGTATACGCTCTTGTAAACGTCGAACACCTCTTTTGCAAGCAGTACGCTGAAGTAGGCCTGCTTAACCTTTGTAACGGCCTCCAGACGTGATGAGCGGGCCTTCTCTACGGCAAGCTCAACACTCTGGCCACTGATCTTGAGGCTCTCCCAGAGCTGGAAGTTGACAAGAGGCATGGATGCAGAAATACCGCCGTTGAAGGTGTTCCATCGGCCTACGGAAATGCCGTCCGAAGAAGATGAAGACCCCCCTTCGTCGTCGCCACCACCTGTCAAGGCACTCATATCGACATGTATTCCATTCTGCTCAAGGGCAGTGATGATGGGCTCGAAGATGCTGGCAAACATTCCGCTGCTGCCGGACATTCCGTCCATATACATTACCTGCTTTTTGATGGTGCGCTGGAAAGTACCGGTACCATTAACCTGGGGGAATAACGCTGAATATGTGCCCTTCTTTGCGTACTGCGCACGCTCTATCTCTTTGTCGGCCACACGAACCGACGCATTCCCACTGATGGCAATCTTTATGGCTTCGTCCAAGGTCACCAATGTAGTGTCCTGCGCATTCACTGCGCCAGGAACCAGGACAATTGCCGCTGCCACTAAAATCTTGTGAATCAATCTCATTTATTATTTCCTTTTCTTTGTTTCCAATTTCTGGAAGCCGCCGTCGACCAGGGCCGGGAGCTTCTTTTTATATGCATACACCAGAAAGCCGATGCCAAGGAGCACGAAGGGGATACTAAGTATCTGACCCATGTTCAGTGCCATTCCGGCCTCGAAGTCCACCTGGTCATTCTTAATGAATTCTATGAGGAAGCGGGAACCGAAGCAGCCTATAAGGAAGAGGCCGATAAAGGTTCCGCGCCAGGTTTTTTCTGAGCGATATTTGTAAATAGCCAGCAGCACAAGGCCAAGGATAAGGTAACTCAGGGCCTCGTATAGCTGGGTGGGGTGATGAGGCTCTGTTTCTCCGTTGCGTACGAAGACAAAGCCCCACGGCAGGTTGGTTACACCGCCGTAAATTTCTGAATTGAAAAGATTACCCAAACGGATAAAAGTAGCGGCAAAGCATACTGCAATGCTAAGATGGTCTACAAGCCATACAAAGTCAAAGCCGTGCCTTTTGCCGTATTTGTGTGCGAACCACCACATTGCAATAAACAGGGCGATGGTGCCGCCGTGGCTGGCCAGTCCCCCTTTCCAGGGCATGAAGATTTCAAGGAAACCTTCCCAGCTGCCAAGATAATAGTCGGGCTGATAGAAGAGGCAATGACCCAGGCGGGCACCTACGATAGTTCCCACGATAAGGGTAACCAAAAGGGAATCCAGCAGCCTGGGGTCAAGCTTTTCCCTTTTGAAAAACCATTGGAAGATGAAAAAGCCCAGAATGAAACCTGACACAAACAGCAGGGAGTACCACCTGACAGCAAAGCCGCCAATGTGGAACAATTCCGGGTTTGCATTCCAAATTATTGCCAAAATATCAGTCATATACAATAAAAAATCAAATTTAGGGCTGGCGCAAGGCCAACCCTAAATTACTATCAAGAATCGTGCTAATCCTGAATTGCTGCGATACCGGGAAGTATCTTACCTTCAATAGCCTCCAGCATTGCACCGCCACCGGTAGAAACGTAGCTTACCTTGTCGGCATAACCCATCTTGGTAACAGCTGCAACAGAGTCGCCGCCACCAACAAGAGTGTAAGCACCGTTCTTTGTAGCCTCTGCAAGGTCCTCAGCAATCTGAAGGGTACCCTTTGCAAAGTTAGGAAGCTCGAATACGCCTACAGGGCCGTTCCAAAGGATGGTCTTGGAAGAAAGGATGATCTTCTTCCAGTTCTCCAGTGAAGCAGGAGCTGCATCCATACCCTCCCAGTCGTCGGGAATCTCGTTGATAGGGAAGATGCGCTGGGGAGTATCGTTGTCGAACTTCTGGCCGCAAACGGTAGCTACGCTCAGGGACAGGTTAACGCCACGCTCCTTAGCCTCTTTCATAATCTCAAGAGCATCGGGGATGAGCTCGTCCTCATGCAGGGACAGACCAACCTTGCCACCCTGGGCCTTGATGAAGGTATAACCCATACCGCCACCGATGATGAGGTTGTCCACCTTGCCGATGAGGTTCTTGAGCACTGCAAGCTTGGAGCTTACCTTTGAACCGCCGATGATAGCGGTAAGAGGGCGCTCTGCGTTCTTAAGAACGTTGTCGATAGCCTTGATCTCGCCTTCCATCAGGTAGCCGAACATCTTGTCATTGGGGAAGTATTCGGCGATGAGGGCGGTAGAAGCGTGTGCACGGTGTGCGGTACCGAAGGCGTCGTTGATGTAGCAGTCTGCGTAAGAAGCAAGAGTCTTGGTGAACTCTTTCTGGGAAGCCTTTACAACGGCTTTTGCAGCCTTCTTCTCTTCCTCTGAAGCGTCCTCTGCAAGACCGCGGGGTTTACCCTCTTCCTCTGCATAGAAACGGAGGTTTTCAAGAAGGAGAACTTCTCCGGGCTTAAGTGCGGCAGCCTGTGCTGCAGCTTTCATGCAGTCGTCTGCAAACTGAACGGGAACACCGAGGCATTCGCTTACGCGGGCTACGATGTGCCTGAGGCTGAATTTATCCTCAACCTTTTTAGGACGGCCAAGGTGGCTCATGATGATAAGTGAACCGCCGCCGGCGAGTACTTTCTTAAGTGTGGGGATGGCCCTGCGGATGCGGGTGTCATCAGTGATGTTGAAATCTGCGTCCAGAGGAACGTTGAAGTCAACCCTTACAATGGCTTTTTTGCCAGTGAAGTCGTAGGAATCAATGTGCTGTTGCATAATGTCTACAAATTATATTAATTATTCTATCTTGCCAATCTAACGAAGATACTGAGCGGCAGCGCCTTGCCAAAGTTGTCCATAAGTGCCAGTTCTCCGCTCTCCAGTTCTCCGGTCTGGGCTGACAGCCCGAAGGCCTGCTTTACAAGCGTTTCCCCAAGGGTAGCGGAATAACCGTTGGAATATAGGTTCAGTACCATGAAACTATCCTTTGGCTCCAAAATGCCCGCTACGGTCTTGAGCAGGTCAAAGAGGAGTTCGTCCAGCTTCCACTTTTCCCCGTCCGGGCCATGGCCGTAAGCGGGGGGATCAAGTACAATGCCCTGGTATTTGTTGCCGCGCTTGAGTTCACGTTTTGCAAACTTGAGGGCGTCCTCTACAACCCAGCGGATACCGTCCAAGCGGCTTTCTTCCATATTGCCCCTTGCCCAGGTAACCACCTGACGCACAGAATCAAGATGGGTCACATCCGCCCCGGCGCATTTGGCGGCAAGCGATGCAGCGCCGGTATAGGCGAAGAGATTCAGCACCCTGGGGGCGGGACGGTTGGCGGCCTTAGCTTTGGCCACCAGCGCCGAAGTATGCTCAAATATGTACTCCCAGTTAGGAGCCTGCTCCGGGAACACGCCTACATGCTTGAAGGAGGTTAGACCCAGACGCAGCCTGAACTTGGGCGAGCCGTTGTATCTTATGTACCACTGGTCTTCCATCTTCTTGAGGCGCTCCCAGGTACCGCTGTCCTCTTTGCCGGCCTTGGCAAAGCCGGCGCCGGGCACAAAGCGGGTATGGCAAAGCCTTGCCCAGTCGGCGTCGGACATACTTTTATCCCACAGCGCCTTGGGCTCAGGGCGGGCCATCACTATCTGGCCAAACCTCTCCAGTTTCTGGTAGTTACCGCTGTCAAGCAGCTGGTAATCTGCCCACTGGCTATTCGGAAACTCCAGTTTCATCGTCGTTTACAGTATTATCGTCAGTATCGTCCTCTACCCCGGCAGAATACTTCTTCATGAGCATTTTCACCATGTCGTCAAGCTGACTGACATAAGGATCCAGCAATTTTTCGTCGCCGTTTGCCTTGAAGGTTTCTGCAAGGTCTTCGTACAGCAGCTGCATGCAGTAATGGAACTCAGAGTCTGCCTCTTCATAGTAATCTACATAGAAGGCAGCGGTCTTCACCAGCTCTTCTGCGAACTTAAGTCCAAGTTCACGGGCCTTGTCAGCAGCTCCGGCCTCGTAGTACTGCTTAACCATTTTGGCCACCTGAAGGTCGTTGGCAGCAAAACCAAGGCAGATAGTCTCAATGGGGAAGGTGCTTGCCGGAATGCACTCCTGGCACCTGTCCAGCAGGGCTATCACCTTCTCTTTGTCTCCCCTGTCAAGGAATACCTGCGCCGTCTTGACGAACATATCCCTTTGAGGTACTGTACCAAGGAAGGTTATGAGGTTCTGATAATCTACAAAGTAGTCCTGACGCTTAAGGGCGTCCCAGGTATAGGTTTCCATCACCCTCTTGTAAAGGGCATCCGCATCTACTATCTTGCCGACACCTTTAGCGGAAGAAATGCTGTTGCGGATAGGAATAAGGTGGGAGCTGAACCCATCGTCCATAAGGTAGTTCTTAAGGCCGATGTTAATGTCGCCACCCTGGCTGAGCATATGCAAAGGCCTGTCCCACTGATAGTTGGACAGCAGGTCGATGATAAAGAGTTCCTGCTTGCTAAGGAATTCCTTGCTCTGGGGAATCTCAAGCACTATCTGATCCAGGATCTTGTCTGCATATTCCGGCGGAACGATGCCGTACTTAAGCACATTCTCTTTGTTAACAGGTACGCTTATCTTGCGTGATACCAGGTAATCTACCTGACGGCCGTCGCGCAGCGGAAGCTTGGCGCGGGGGTGCAGGAAGACTGCCATAACGTCAGAAATGGCCACCGTGGTATCCCTGGTATCATAGATGTAAACAAAGTCGTTGGTGCCGTACAGGTACTGCTCCTGAGGTATTGAAAGCTTGATAGGAGCGCTCTGGTTGGATGCGTACTTCATCTGGCCGATGTACCAGTCGGTACCCAGCAGGGATGTGTTCAGTACGCGTACGTCCGGACGGATGTTTTCAACCTCCTGGGCATACCAGAGCGGGAAGGTATCATTGTCTCCGTGGGTAATGATATAGCCGTTGGGGCCTACGGAGTTAAGGTAGTTCTTTGCAATCTCCACTGCCGTTGCACGGTTGCTGCGGTTGTGGTCGTCCCAGTTCTGCTGTGCCATGAGAACAGGCACGCCCAGGCACAGTACCGATGCCACCAAGCCAACTATCAAACCCTTGTTCTTCAATAAGTTAGACATCAGCTTGTACAGCCACAGTACGGCAAAACCTATCCAGATTGCGAACATATAGAACGAACCGGCATAAGCATAATCCCTTTCCCTGACCTGATAAGGAGGCTGGTTAAGGTAAAGCACGATTGCGATACCGGTCATGAAGAACATCAGCACTACGAGCCATGAGCCCCTGCGGTCCCTTGAGAACTGGAAGAACAGGCCGATCAGGCCAAGCAGCAGCGGCAGCATGTAGTAGTGGTTCTTGCCCTTGTTCTGGGACATAACCTCCGGAGCGTTGCTCTGGTCTCCCAGGCGCCAGTTGTCTACAAGGCTGATACCACTTTCCCAGTTGCCGTAGAAACGGTTGCCGGGAACGGGAGAATGGATATCGTTCTGGCGGCCGGCAAAGTTCCACATGAAGTAGCGCCAGTACATCCAGTTGCATTGGTAGTCAAAGAAATATGCCAGATTGTCCAGGAACGTCGGCTTCTTATATTTGGATCCGGGCACAAAGGAGCCACGGTCGTCCATGTAAGTCATGTAAAAGCGCTCGTACCTTCCGTCCGGGGAGCTCTGCCACATGCGGGGGAAGAGCATCTTGCCGGCGGCCTTGTAATCTGCGTCCATCGGACCGTTCACATACTGGTATTTGTCACCCACGCGGGCCCAATACTTGGGAATGGCGATATCGTACGGGGCATCGAAGTACTGGCCGTAAAGCAGCGGCTGGCTGCCGTACTGGTCACGGTTCAGATATCTTACCAGAGAGAATGCGTTGTCCGGCTGGTTCTCGTTGGAAGGAGGCATCACGCTGGAGCGAATGATTACGATGCTGAATATGCTGAAGCCGATTACGATGCAGGTGAAGCAAAGCAAGATGGTGTTAATCAGCACCTTGCCCTTCTTCATAGTAAAGAACAGAAGCCAGAAAAGTGAGCCAAGCAGCAATGCGGTAAAGATGGCGGCGCCAAGGTTGATGGGCAGGCCCAGAGTGTTCACGCAGAACAGGTCGAAGTAAGCTGCCAGCTTGGGGATGCCGGGAATAACCAGTGCCACAATCACGCCCAGGATCACAATTGCAAGGGCGAAGATCTTTATAAGCTCCCACGCCTTGTAAGGCCTGTCTTCACGCATCCTGTAGTAGTACATGAATACGAAGGCCGGAATTGTAAGCAGGTTCAGAAGGTGGATTCCTATGGAAAGACCCATCAGGAAGGATATAAGCACGATCCAGCGGTTTGCACCGGGGCGGTCTGCCTGCTCGTACCACTTTGTCATAGCCCAGAATACTATGGCCGTGAACAGGGACGACAATGCATAAACCTCTCCCTCTACTGCAGAGAACCAGAAGGTATCGGAGAAGCAGTAGGCAAGGGAGCCTACGGCACCGGCACCGATTATGGCAGCTGCAGCACCAGGGGTGTAATTACCATCCTTTCCGGGAACGAACATGCGTTTTGCAAAGAAAACGATGGTCAGATAAAGGAAGAAAATGGTGAATGCAGAGCACAGGGCGCTCATTATGTTCACGGCAACGGCTGCACCGGAAGCACCGGTGAACATAGTGAAGAAACGTGCTATGAGCTGGAATACAGGGTTTCCCGGGGGATGGCCCACTTCCAGTTTGTATGACGATGCAATAAATTCACCGCAGTCCCAGAAAGAGGCGGACGGCTCTATTGTGGAAATGTATGTAAACGAAGCGATTACAAGCACGGCCACAGAGGTGACCAGATTCCACAACTTGAATTGTTTATTATCCATTCTCAACAGTTTTCTATTCTTTTGCCCGAAATTTGGACAAATCAAACTACAAATATACGACAAGATTCTATATCTTTGCAAAAATTGTGCTTAAGATTAGTATAATACGCAATGGATAACGACTGGAAAAAACGCCTTGGAGTGGTGTATTCCACCAACCCGGACTTCAACTTCACAAACGAGGACGAGGTTCAGGAAGAAGCCACCTTACCGCCTGAAAAACAGAAACTTATAGTAGGCATAGACCGTCGCAACAGGGGCGGCAAAACCGTTACCCTTGTAAGCGGTTTCGTAGGAACGGCGGCAGATCTTGCAGAGCTTGGCCGCACCCTTAAGGTAAAGTGCGGCGTAGGCGGCAGCGCAAAGGACGGAGAGATCACCATCCAGGGAGACCTTCGTGACAAAGTCACGGCCCTGCTCCAGTCAATGGGTTATGTTAAAGCAAAACGAGGGAACTGACGGTGCCGGGTTTGTTTTCTGAAATAGCGCTGGATGGCATCCGCAACGCCTCTGAGGCCTTCCTTGGCGGCACGGTTCCGGACGCAGGTTCCCTTGCCGAAGCGGCAGGAGACTTTGGAAACGTCTGGGCGGCAGACCCCATCAACGGGGCTTTTGTCGTTGCCGCAACCATAATTGGCATCTTCAGCCTGAATCTGCTATACACCCTGATTCCATATCTGTTCGGCGCTCTTACCGGATGGAAGGCTACGGCTCGTCTTAATCAAAGTATGAGGCTCAGCCGTGAAAGAAACATACTTTTTCATCTGGCCTTCCTGCCATTTTGCCTGATTTCTTCAAGGTTCAGCCTTTACCATATTGGCATAATGGACGGCATGCCGCCTCATATGGTTACCCTCATTTCGTTGGGAGTAGCCTTCATTTACCTTGGCGTCCGGCAACTGCTGGCGGTCTTTTTTGCCCCCTCTTATTGCATGGAGCAGTGGAAGATTGCCAAGACGAATCTACCTAACGGCTTTATTCTGATAACCTTACTGGCCATCATTTATTGCGGCATCGCTGCTTTTGCCGGAATCCCGGACGACACCTCCCGCAGAGTGCTTTTGTACATTGCCGCAATCGTATTTATTGTGATTTTTTACCGAAATTTTGAAATTTTGTCCTGGAAAGGTCGCAGGTTCAAAGGTTTTTTGTACCTTTGCGCCCTTGAATTGGCGCCATCCATTTTATTGGTTGCCAGTGCGATAATTTTTTAGGACGATATGAGTGTTAGCAAGATTCTGATTTCCCAGGCAACGCCTGCAAACCAGGCCCCGTACGATGCCATCAGGCAGAAGTATGGCGTTACCATCGATTTCAAGCCTTTTTTCGTTATAGAATCCCTCTCTTCAAGGGAATTCCGCGCCCAAAAACTGAATCTTTCAGATTATACTGCAATTGTTTTCACTGCAAGGCATGCAATTGATGCTTTCTTTGCCCTGTGCGAAGAGCTTCGCGTAAAGGTTCCGGACACAATGAAATACTTCTGCACAACAGAAGCTGTTGCCGTTTACCTTCAGAAACATATCATCTTCAGAAAGAGGAAAATCTTCTACGGAACCGGTACTCCCCAGTCTGTAGTCGCCCTTGTTACCGCAAAGCACAAGGGTGAAAAGTTCCTTATCACCACCGCAGAAGGCGCTCATAACGAGGCTATTACCAGCCTCTTCGCCGCTGCAGGCCTCAACTACGAGACCGGTGCCTTTGTAAAGACTGTTTCCCAGGACCTCAAGGACATCGACATCAATTCATACGACCTGGCCGTTGTTTACAATCCCGCAGACCTCAAAGCCCTGCAGGAGAACTTCCCGGACTTCAAAGCCGACAAGCTTAAGTTCGTTACCTTTGGCAAGCAGATTGTCAACGAGCTTGAGAGCCAGGGGCTTCCCATAGCCATCTCCGCTCCTACCCCGGAGGTTCCTTCGGTAGCCAAGGCGCTGGAGGTATATCTTTCATCCCTGTAATGGAA